>JAANMX010000017.1_pt1 | contig 164219 bp, 148 predicted proteins | sample 7279681 | NCBI WGS metagenome assembly JAANMX01 (sample SAMN14094542, study PRJNA606508) | bioreactor metagenome | isolation source: A lab-scale SPAN reactor treating ammonium-rich wastewater day 351 | place: Ireland: Galway | collected 2018-01-01 | reverse complement strand
CTGCGAGGCCGAGAAAGGTCAGCGGATCAGCTCCGAACGCCACGCCCAACCGCGTGATCTCAGCGAGTCCTCGTGTCATGAGAGCCGCGCGGCTATTGTCCCCGTAACCCATCCCTTCGCAGATGCCGGCGCCGATTGCCACCACATTCTTCATCGCGCCGGCCAGTTCCACACCGGTTATATCCTGGCTGCCATAGACACGGAGGGAAGGTCCCATCCATAGCCTGCGGCACATGTCGACCGCGACCTCCGACGGTGATGCCGCCACCGTCGCCGTTGGGAGGTGGCGGGCTACTTCAGGGGCAAGATTGGGCCCGGATAGGGCTGCGATGGGCAATGAGCAGCGATGGCGTTCCATTAGCGTTGTGCGGATCACTTCCGACATACGAGCGCCGGTCTCCTGATCCAGCCCTTTGGCGGCTGTGATCAGCACCGTGCTGTCGGTGATGAAGGCGGCCGCCGCCGCCGCCGTAGTCGCCATCCCGGACGAAGGAACAGCGAAAACGACGGCGTCGGAATCGGCTATCGCACAGGCGAGGTCCGTGGTCGCCGATATCGGTGCGCCCAATAGGACGCCGGGTAGATAACGGCGATTTTCGCGACCGTTGCTGATCGACTGCACTACCTCAGCGTCACGAGACCAGAGACGGATCTCGTCTGCAGATTGGACGACCGTAGCCAGGGCGGTACCCCAGCTTCCGGCTCCCAGGATCGCTACGATCAACTCGTTACCCGCCTCCGAGCGGATTGGAGTGTGTATGCCCTTCAGCGACGCGCATCAAGCGGAGAGGGCCTCCTCATAGCCGTACGATCGAGTATGGGCGTCCTCCAGATAGCGAGCGAGCAGCGTCGCCGCAGCGTCGATATCGCTGACCGCCGCCATTTCGTTGACCGAGTGCACGTAACGGCATGGGATCGAGAGAGTGAAGCTGGGCACTCCGCTGCGGGAACGCTGGATTGCTCCGGCATCGGTGCCGCCTCGCTGTAGTATCTCCAGTTGGTGCGGGATCGCATGCCTCTCGGCGACATCGCGGAAGTGGCGCACGAGTTTCGGATTACACAGGAGCGAGCTATCCATGATCTTGATCGCAGCTCCCTTACCGAGTTCGGTCACCCGGTTTTGTTCCTCGCCTCCGGGGTAGTCGTTCGCGAGCGTTACATCGATGGCAATCCCGACATCGGGTTTGAGATCGTACGCCGAGGTGGTGGCGCCCCGGAGCCCGACTTCTTCCTGACAGGTGGCGACTGCCAGAATATCGCACTGGTGCTCGCCCAACAACCTGAGTGCGGCGATCATCACGTAGACGGCGACCCGTGCATCGAGCGTCTTACTCAGAACATTCTTGCCGACGAGCTCCGCGGTCCGAGCCATCGTCACAGGATCACCGATCTCAATCTGTTGCTTAACCTCATCGCACGGCATGCCGAGATCGACGAAGAACTCATCGATCTTCGGTGATCGTGCGGCGTCTTCCGGACTCAGCATATGGATCGGTTTCGCTGCGGGCATGAGCGCGCCAAGGAGTGTGCTCCCCTGCGAGCCGTGCACATAGACCCGCTGGGCCATCATCGTGCGGGGATCCCAGCCACCGAGAGGATGGATGCGAAGGAATCCGCGTTCGTCGATATGCTTCACCACGAAACCGATTTCATCCATATGCGCGGCAAGCATGACACGAGGGCCACCCGTTCCCCGCTTGACGCCGATCAGGTTGCCCATCGCATCCGTAGTGACCTCGTCTACCAGACCCCGCAACTCGGCAGCGACGAGCCTTCGCATCGCCTCCTCTCGACCAGGCACCCCTGGCGTCTCGCAGATCCTCTTGAGAAGATCAAAGTCCACGTTCTCACTCCTTGTTTCGTTCGAGCTCTCCGCACGACGAACGATCGTTGGGGCCGCTAGCCCTTGATAAGTAAACCACACACCAATGTCGTGGCGCCCGTGGGCGTGATCCTTACGGATAACGACGGCTGCGATTGCGGTTCGATAGAGGAAATCGCAGCATTGTGTCGAAGGAACAGCCGACTGTAGTCGTTCTCGCATCTGATCCGATAGCGCGACCAATGCCGTCCCGCGATGACGCCAGATTATACACACGCTACCGTACCCGGACAAGCCGGTAACCGTCGCGGGTTCCGATCGTGGAGGGTCCCCATGCTCGTACGAGCCCTTGCGCTGTTCATGCTGTTGGTGGTTACGGCGCCGATTAGATCAGGCGCCCAGGAGCTCCGCGCCTTCTGGGCTGATGCGTTCAATCCGGCAATCAAGAGCCGAGGGGAGATCGACGACCTGCTGCGTCGACTGCGAAGCGCCAACTGCAATGCGGTATTCGTACAGGTCCGAAAGAGCGGTGACGCCTATTACGAATCCCGTTACGAGCCGTGGGCGGCGGATAATCCCGAGAGATTCGACGGACTCCGGTATCTCATACAGGCGGCCCATTCGGGTACGCCCCGAATCCAGGTCCATGCCTGGATCAACACCTGTGCCGTGGGCCGCAGTCACGGCAATCCATGGCACGTCGCGATACGGCGGCCGGATTGGCTCAGTCTGTCGGACAAGGGCGAAGAGTACGACGGCGAGGCGACCAAGATCGACCCGGGGCACCCGGAAGCCGCCGACCATACCTTCCGCATATACATGGACGTTCTGCGACACTACGATGTCGACGGAATCCACTTTGACTTCGTACGATATGGCGGCGCTAACTGGGGATACAACCCCGTCAGTGTGGCTCGGTTCAATAACGCCTATGGCCGACAGGGCAACCCTCCACCCGCCGATCCGCAGTGGCAGCAATGGCGTCGGGATCAGGTAACAGCCCTGGTTCGGAAGGTGTACGTGATGGCCTCCTCGATGAAACGGCCCGTTGCGGTCTCGGCGGCTACGATCACCTGGGGGAAGGGGCCTGAGAATCTGGACGAGTGGAAGACGAAGTCAGCGCCGATGACCCGGGTGTTTCAGGACTGGCGGGCGTGGATGGAAGAGGGGATCATCGACCTGAACTGTTTAATGTCCTACTACTCGGAGGCCAAACACGCGGACTGGTATCGTCTCTGGATTGATTGGGCAAAGGACCATCAATATCGGCGCTACGCGATTCCCAGCAGCGGTTCATGGTTGAACACGATCCCCGAAGTGCAGAAGCAGATTGCAGCGATCCGGGCTCCCTCCCGCCGGGGCAATCGGGCTCGAGGCGTGCTCTTGTACTGCTATGCAGAGACCAATCGTTCGGCAGGCGGTAAGGAGGAACGCTATAATGAAGCGTTCTATAGCGGACTCGCGGGCACAGGCGCCGCGCCCGGTCCATTCGCTAAGCCCGCCGAGGCGCCCATTCTCCAGTGGAAGACCAACCAGAACACCGGTAATGTACAGGGATTCGTGCTGGACTCCGTCTCGCTTCGACCGATCGACGGAGCGATCGTTGCGCTCCATGGCGCGGTGAAGCGTGCTGTTCGTACCGATGGTACTGGCTACTACGCGTTCGTCGACGTCCCAAAGGGCTCAGTCACGCTGACGTTCAGCGGTCGCGGTTACAGCCCACAACGTGCGGGGCTTACCGTCAAAGGCGGGACCACGGTCGATCAGTGCGTGTATCTCGGTTCCCCAGTGCAGAACGTCGGGAGTATGAACGCGCTTGCCAGACTCGGTGAGGGCGCGCCGGTTCAGCTCCGTTCTGTCCCGGTAGTCGGCGGTACGGACTACTTTATCGATCGGTTCTACGTCGTGTTGCCGGGCTCTGCCTGCGCCATACGGGTTGAACCCCAGACGGCTATGACGATACCGCTCCAGGAAGGCGATCTGGTTTCGATCTCGGGTGCGGTCGGCGCACGGATGGGCGAGCGGTGTATAGTAAACGCGGTCGTTCGATTAGTGGGTATGTCCATACCGACGAATCGATCAAGTCCGCGGTCCCTAACGGGCTCTGTATCGGTACCGGATTCCAGGGTTATCCGTTCGGGACTCGTGCGTGTAGAGGGGGTCGTCCAGCAGGGAAACGAGCGGAGGGTCGTCTTGGACGGGCCCGTACCGATCGAGGTCGTATTGGCCGGCCGCAAACCGCCGGGTGTAGAAGATGACGCGATACCGATCCCGGCGCCTGCGGTCCTTAGTCGTGTCGCGGTAACGGGCATCGCCACTCTCCGGACCGACGGACCACGTACCGTCCTTGTTCTGCATCCAAGGACGCCTGAGGATCTCATCGTTCTAGCAGGCCCTTCCGTTACCCGCTTACATAGGGCCGCCCGGATGGCGGCCGGTCCCTTTCGCGATAACCATCCTTTATCTTTTATGGAGAGGTACGTATGGCCGTACAATGCGGAATAGACGCACTCGTCGCTGACGGATATCGGCAGCTGCGCGGACAGCGGGTCGGGCTCGTAACGAATCACACCGGCCTCACGGCGGATATGAGAAGCACGATCGATGTACTCCACACTGCGCCGGGGGTACAGCTCAAGGCTTTATTCGGACCCGAACACGGGATACGCGGTGATCGAGACGAAAAGATCGCCGATTCCATAGATTCTGGTACGGGATTGCCCGTATACAGCCTGTATGGAGCATCGAACAGCCCGAGCGACGATGTCCTGAAGGATCTGGACGCACTGGTTTTCGATATTCAGGATATCGGCTGCCGGTTCTACACCTATATCAGCACCATGGGTCATTGCCTGGAGGCCTGTGCGCGAGCCGGTATTCATATGGTTATCCTCGATCGGCCCAATCCCATCAATGGAACGCTGATGGAAGGGCCGATCGCGGATGAGTCCGCTCTCTCCTTCGTCGGGTGGCACCCGATGCCGGTCCGCCACGGCATGACGGTAGGTGAGCTCGCCCGGATGTTCAACGTGGAGCGCAAGATCAACGCAGGACTGATCGTCGTGCCGTGCGTCGGCTGGAAACGGAGCGAGTATTTCGAGGAGCTCGGATTGGTTTGGACGAACCAATCCCCCAATATGCGATGCCTCAATCAGGCTGTGTTGTATCCGGGTATTGGCCTGTTGGAAACGACAAATCTGAGTGTAGGTCGGGGTACGGATACGCCGTTTGAGCACTTTGGCTCTCCATGGCTGGACTGCAAGAAGCTCGCCGATCAGCTGCAACGGCGACGCTTGCCGGGCGTTGCGTTTATTCCGCGCTACTTCACGCCCAACGGAAGTGTCTTCCAGGGCCAGCGTTGTGCGGGGATTAACGTTGCCATCACGAATCGGTCGCAGTTTCGCCCGGTCCGAACGGGCATGGAGATCGCGTCCGCGATCCACCGCCTGCACCCGCAGGAGTGGATGGTCGATCGCTTCCACCGTTTGCTCCTGAACGAAACGTCTATCACCGCGCTCAAGGCGGGAATCGATCCCAAAGATATCGAACGTTCGTGGGCAGCGGGCCTGAAGGCCTTCCGCGGACGAAGAAGCTCATATTTGCTCTACGAATAGGCCGCAAAGGAGAAGGAACATTCGTAATCGGTCCGAATCTTCATACGTTCCTTCTCGGCCAGAAGGAGCGAGCGCTAGAGTGTCGTATACGTCACTACATCCCAACCTCATGAAGGAGGAGGCGTTCGATGGAAGCCTACTGTGTCAAGTGCAAGGCAAAGAAGGAGATGGCGAACCCCACGGCGATAACGATGAAGAACGGCAAGCCTGCGACAACCGGTACCTGTGTCACCTGTGGTACCAAGATGTTCAAGATCGGCAAGTAGGCGCTCAGGTTCGCCGGTCGGGCGGTGCCCGACGATCCGATTCGTCTCCGTTACGACCCGGAAATGAAACGACAGCAGGCGCAGTCACCGACGATAGGTTGATCCTGCGCCTGCTGTCGATGCTTTCACGCTTTGCGGACCGCGAATCCTCATGGCAACCTATGGCCTTTTCCATAGTGAGATAGGACGGATTATCGATGGCAGCGCCCAAGATCGCAATCCAACTGATCGTTTTCGGTGATCGAGTGCGAACCGACGTGGATGCCGTCCTGGCGGAGACGCGTGCGGCGGGCTTCAGCGCGATCGAGGCCGGTAATCTCATCGCAACCAATGGAGAAGGAACGGTCCGAGAGCTTATGAAACGCCATGAGATCTCTGTGTGTGGGGCGCACTTTGGATATGGCGACTTCGCGGACCCAGATCATCTGGCCGCGAACACCGCCTATTGCCGCACGCTCGGAATCCGGAACATGATATGCTCTGGAGTTGGGGATCCGACTACCGCTGATGGATATATCGCCAGCGCCCGTCTATTCAACGAAGTCGGGGCCCGATTGCGACAGAGCGGAATCGCGTTTCATTACCATAATCACGCGTGGGAGTTCACGGATCTCGGTGGTGTATGCGGCATGGACATCCTCGAGCAGGAGACCGATCCAGATCTCGTTCGGTTCAACGTCGACGTGTTCTGGGTGATGGTCGGAGGCCGATCACCGTCGGAGTTCATCCGACGCCATGCCGATCGGGCGACCTATTTCCATTTCAAGGACGGCCGCAGGCTTGCTGATGGCTCGGTTGAGTTCTGTGAGTTGGGGCAAGGCGAGGTCGATCTGATCGAGGCGGCGCATGGGGCGAGGGCGGCAGGTGCGGAATGGATCGTCGCGGAACAGGATCAGACCAGCTTGACACCGCTGCGCTCAGCGACGATCAGCGGCCAGTATCTATCCCAGAACCTGGCGTTCGGATAAGCCATCTGTCCATGCCGATCCTGTCGCATGGGCGAGTCGATTGGTAAAACCCGCTAGTCCGCTTTCGTCTCAACCGCGGCTGTCTCGCTCTTGGCCGGAGCCGATTCGCTCTTGGCGGCGGTGGTCTCCGCGGCCTTGCTCGTACTCGAACCTTTCGGTGCATAGTCGTTCACATGAAACCCGGGGCCTCGAAACACGATGCCCACCGGGAATATCCTGCGCCGCAACTGACCGCCACATCCCTCATGTTCCGTCAGCGGTTGATCCGTGATGCGTTGGGAGACCTCGAACTCCGCTCGACATTTCGTACATTCATAGCCGTACGTCGGCACCGTATCCCTCCAAGTTTATCTAGTACAATGCGAGCCATTATAGCAGACCGATTCGCTCGATCCCAGGGAGGCCGCGCCTGCAGTGTATGTGATTGGTTTGATGTCCGGCACGTCGGCCGACGGTGTCGACGCGGCTCTCATCGATATCAATGGCGCCGATCCGCCGTCGGTCCGGCTGATGGCGAGCGTCCATCATCCCTTTGCGACGGAGCTTCGGTACGAGATCCTCGCTGCCTGCGACCCCGGGAATGCAAGCGTCGACCGTCTCTGCGTGCTCCAGACCGCACTCGCGATAGTATACGCGCGGGCGGTGCAGGATGTTTCGACCCGGGCGGGGCTGGATCTGAGAATGATCGATGCGATAGGATGCCATGGCCAGACCGTCTGGCATCAGCCAACGCCGGTACGGATCGGCGACACGGAGGTGCGGGGCACGCTGCAGCTGGCGTCACCCGCAACGCTCGCGGCGTTAACGGACGTTCCCGTAATATCAGATTTTCGCACAGCAGATATGGCGGCGGGAGGGGAGGGGGCGCCTCTGGTGCCCTTCGCTGATTACATCCTCTTTTCCTGTGCGACGGAGACTCGAGCGATACAGAACATCGGTGGTATCGCGAACGTAACGTATCTGCCAAAGAACGGGCGAACTGAGGAGATCATTGCATTTGATACTGGCCCTGGCAACATGGTTATCGATGAAACAGTCCGGGTTGTAACGGGCGGTTCGCGGACCTATGACGAGGGCGGCGATATGGCTTTCGCGGGCACCCCGGATCGCGAGCTGGTCGATGCCTTGATGGAGCAGACGCCGTTTTTCCGGCGCTCGCCGCCCAAAAGCACTGGGCGCGAGGTCTTCGGCCGGTCCTTCGTTCACGATAGCTTCTTGCCCGCTTGTGCGAAGAGAACGCTGACCGACGTCGATTGTGTCGCTACCGCGACGTGGCTGACCGCGTGCAGCATTGCCGATGCGTACCGTCGATTTCTGCCATTGCTCCCGGATGTGATCATTTTCGGAGGCGGTGGAGCGCGGAACCGGAGGCTCATCGATATGCTCACGGCCGCGCTCCCGGGAGTGCGCATGGCCCGACATCAAGACTACGGTATCCCGGATGAGGCGAAAGAAGCGATGGCCTTCGGTATCCTTGCGCACGCTACCATCATGGGACGACCGTCCAATATCCCGAGCGCCACCGGCGCACGTTATCCGGCCATTCTGGGGTCACTGACCCCGTCTCCCTCTCAACCAGTATTCCCTTGGGCGGGACGGAGCTGTACGAACAGGACCACGCATGTCTAATCCCGAAGTCACTCGAGGCGAACGAGTCCAGACGAGCGAGCGTACAGGACGGCGGCTCGCAGGCGCGGCGGGAATAATGATGGGTTCCATCATGCTTAGCCGTATCCTTGGTCTTGCTCGCGACGCGATCATTTCGGGGAAGTTAGGCCAGGGCGACGCATCGGACGTATATATGGCGGCGTTCCTCTTACCCGACACGCTGTTCTTCTTAATCGCAGGAGGAGCGCTCTCCTCGGCCTTCATTCCTGTCTTCACAGAGTTCCTCGCCAAAGGGGAGCCGAATAAGGCCTGGGACCTGTTCAGCAGTATTGCCACGATCATGTTCGTGGCGGTTGGAGCTGCGATTGCCCTGGGTTTCACCTTCGCCGGTCCTCTTGTCGCGCTGCTTGCCTACGGATTCGATGCCCGACTGATCGATCAGATCGTCCCGCTGACGCGTATCCTTCTGCCGGCGCAGTTGTGTTTTTTTCTTGGCGGCTTAATGATGGGCGCGCAGCAAGCGCGCGGTCGCTTTCTCATCGCCGGGATGGGGCCGAATATCTATAACGTCGGGATCATTCTGGGCGGGCTATTGCTGGCCGACTGGTTGGGCGCGGCGGGATTCTGCTGGGGAGCTCTGATCGGGGCGGTGGCGGGCAACTTCGCGCTGCAAGTATGGGGAGTAGCGCGGACGGGTGGCCGCTACCATGTCTCCTTCGATTGGCGCAACCCCGCGACCAAACGGGTCTGGAAGCTAATGTTGCCGGTGATCTTTGGCCTCGCGTTACCGCAGGTGAGCATCATCCTGAACCGGATCTTCGCGACCATGCTCGATACACCCGGTCCTGTCTCGGCGTTGACGCGTGCGAATACTCTGATGCAAGCGCCTCTCGCTCTCTTCGGACAGTCCTTATCGATCGCAGTGTTTCCGACCCTTGCCGCGCAGGCGGCCTTGAAGGAATGGAGGTCGTTTGGGGCGACGATCAGTCTGGGGATGCGCTATGTGATGGTGCTGACGTTGCCGTCGGCAGCGTTGTTGCTGGTACTGGGCAGGCCGATCGTAACGATCCTGTTAGAGCATGGCCGATTCACCCGTAGCGATACAATCCAGACCACCATCGCCCTGTCGTATTATGCGCTGGGTCTCGCGGCCTGGTCTGCTCAGGCGGTTCTCGCGCGAGCGTTCTACGCATTGCAGGATACACGAACGCCTGTGATTATCGGCACGGCGGTTACGCTAGTGTTCATACCCATGAACTTCCTGTTTATGAGGACGTTCAGGATGGGGCATGGCGGCCTGGCGCTGGCCACAACGGTCGCTGCGGCAATGAACGCCTCAGCGATGCTGCTCTTTCTACATCAACGGATCGCGGGCCTATCCGGGATCGGCGGAGGTGATGTGATGGAACTCAGACGGCTCGCGAACGCTGGCATTCGTGCCACGATCGGTGCCGCGGCTGCCGCAGTAGCCGCGTTTCTAGTCGCGTATTCAGCGGGGCATCTGGTATCGACGGCGACCGTCCTACTTGCTCCGAAGGTTGAAGCCGGAGTGCTGCTCCTGTGCGGCGGAGGAGTGGGTAGCCTCGTCTATATCGCGGCCATCCATGTACTTGGACTACGGGAGCTGAGCGAACTCACTCGCTTATTGCGGCGACGCAGATCGCAGCACCCCTCGACAAGCGTGCCCTAGCTCGCGCCCACCTAGCGAGCAAGATACTCCTGTAGGCGACGTCGTTTTGCTGCAGCACGCAACCGACGCAGCGCTGTCGCCTCGATCTGACGCACCCGCTCGCGTGATATTCCCAGTTCTGCGCCGATATCCTGAAGCGGCTGACCTTCTTCGCCATCGAAGCCGAAGCGGCGGCGCATCACCGCGCATTCACGTTCCGAAAGACCATCGAGGATCGCTGCGATCTCGTCCCGCAGTTCATGATCGATCACTGCGTCTTCGGGTGGGCATGCGCTATCGTCTGCCAGTGTCCCCCAGATGCCTCCGTGGTCGTCGCGAGTGCTCATCGCATCGAGTGAGATGGGTTCCTGCATCACCCGCAGATACGCCGCAAGGCGCACAACCGGGATCTGAAGCTCTTCCGCGAGCGCCTCGACGGAGGGTTCATGGCCGAGTTCGCGAATAAGCGTGGCTCGGCACCGTTCGATCCTGCGCAACGCGTCCGATACGTAGGCCGGGATACGGATAGTACGGGCTTTCGTGTCGATCGCTCGACTGATCGACTGTTTGATCCAGTGGGTCGCATAGGTGCTGAAGCGATAGCCCCGGTCCGGATCAAATCGCTCGGTTGCCGTCATCAGACCGATCGCACCTTCCTGGACGAGGTCCTCGAGCGGGATATCGACGCAGTAGTACCGACGCGCGATATTGATCACCAGGCGCATATTGGCCTCGACTAGTCGCCGACGTGCGTCAACATCACCGCGGCGTACCTCACGGGCCAGGTCGCATTCCTCTTCGTGGGTCAATAACGGCTCGCGTGTAAGCCATGCTAGACCAGACACCATACCATCGCTACCGGCTTCAGTGCGCCCACCGGCCTTCGGCACGGCCTGCCGGTTCACGGTTGGATTGGCCTCGTTCATGGTGTAATCGAGCATGAGCGGTGTCTACTCATATCAAAACGATTAACCGACTCGCGGCCGAGATCAGGCCGCATCCCTTCGAGCGTTATGTGAGTGTAGGACGCCGCGAAGCGCCGATTGTTCCCGTGACAATCGTTGGTCGATGGTCTGACGGAAACGAGAGACACCTCAGGCGATCCCCCTGGCCCGACCTACCGGATGCACACTATAGCCGAATAATGCGTACCGTGACAGGCTGGCCCGCTCGAAGGGTGATCGGAATACCGGATTCGAGTTCCTCGCCAGAGATGGTCTTCGAAACAGTATCTATCCTGACAGAGTAACGGGCGTCTCGCGTGAGCGTCCACCATTCGGGCCAGTGATTCAAGCGCAAATAGTCCGTTGACAAACCAAGTATCGCTCGATGCCGGGGCGTATCGCAATGCAGGCGACCAGTCCAATCCGTGCGGCTTGTCAACCGTGCCTCGAGAGCGCCGTCGGTCTGGACAGCGCCAATGCGGATTCCATCTACATAGGGCGAAACCGTAAGGCCCTGAGCGCTATACATGGCGAGCAGAAGGCAAGTCCGCGCGAAGTTCCCGTCTCCATACCATCCTTCCACGATACCGGTCGGCTGCTGAAAGCTAAGGAAAATCGGCGTAACGATCTGGAGCCAGCGTTCGATTACTGGGGACGGATAGCGGCTGAGCAACAACAGCGCACCCTCGATCGAGTCCGCGTAGCTATCGGCTCCGCCGGCCCAATAGAGATACCGCGGTTTATCCAGCGCCTTGATCGCGGACTGCACTTCGCGCAGCAGCTCAGGACGATCCGCGGCATCGGCAAAGGCCGCTAGAGCGCAGAGGGCATAGCCCCAGGTATCGGGAGGATCGGCTACTCTGACCTGTCCGGTTGAGGCGACCACCTGACCACGCCAGAGTCCATCCTCGTTCCGGCATGCCGCCAGCAGGCGACGGAACATCGCCAGTAGCGCCTCCTGATACCGCGCGGCTTGCTCTGGTTCGCGTCCCTTGGTGGCAATATAGGCTTCGACTAAACCGAGGATGATCTCGTTCCCGTGGTCATTCAGGTTGAAGACATCGTTGATTGGTGTGTGCTTGGTGAAGTCCCATCGGTGGGCTGGGATCCCGTTGTTCTTAGGGATAACCTCGAAACAATAGGCATCCGCGATGGAGCGCATCAGTTTATAGTACGGCTCCTTGCCCGTCATCGCATAGAGCCGTCCGAGTACCTGTAGGAGATCGCCGTTGACTTCGGTATCGTCGGCGGGCAACCGCCCGAAATCCGTTGAGATCGGCAAGCGTTCGATGATACCGCTGATCAGGGTCTCCATACGATCGAACCAGGGACCGCGCCCCATCGCCTCAGTCATCGGCATCAAACCGTCTTTGCAGTATTCCGCAGCTCCGAAGATCATCCTGCGGAGATCAGGCGTTCGGTGAACCCAGTTGTGCGAAGTAAGGGAGAACCAATCGGGAAGCGGACCTTCGCGGTTGGTGAGCGCTGCTTCTGTCTTGAGTAGAGTGAGCATCTCGGATTTGCGAGATTGTGACGTGTAGTAGTCGGTTAGCCAGAGAAATGGGACAAGGTCGGCTCCGTTATCGTTGGGCGCCCAGACCGGCTCTCGAATCTGTCTGGGGGGCATCGAGGTTTGCGGGTCGCGTGCAGCCCACCAGCCTTCGAGTACACCAGATGCGCCATTCATCGCACGCCCATACACCTCAGCGCGTCGATCGGCTTCACGGATGACGCCCTTCTCGATCGTCCATGGCTGTTGGCCCCCAGCGAACGCGCGTAGTTCTGGCCAGTAGTCAGAGCCGACGAAGACATGCCCTCCGGAATGGACGGTGAGACGGACTCGATCCGATGCGTCTAGTGCGGCATAGATCTTCCGGATTTCCTCGAACGCCGGTTGGGCGATTTCCAGGGGAAATCCTCCGGGAGCGCGCTCCTGCCTTCCGATCTCGCATACCAGCGATCGTGGTGCGATACAGCCGAAGATATCGGAGAAGTCGAAGTTCTCGCCCAGTCCAGGGAAGTCATAGCATTCGCAGTGGCCATTGCGCATATTGGCGACTGTGGTAAGCCAGCCGGAGGAATCGACGACCTTGAGCCTCGTGTCCAGAGCTGCGACATACATGGTTGTCTCGCCGCCAAGGGATAGACCGCAAACGGCGATTCGGTTCGGATCGACATCAGGGCGGCTAACCGCGTAATCGATCGCACGGATGCAATCCCAGGTCCTCTCACCCATCAAGGACCAGTTCGGGTGTTGAAGATCGTGGGAGCCTACATCCGGGGCTATCACGACATAGCCCATTTCCACAAGAGCCTTGCCATACCAGTACAGGCTTTGCCCTCGGACGATCTGCTCGCCTGTACCTCCGTGTCCATGGATGGCCAGGACGACTGGCCGCCGGCTGGTATCGCCTTTGGGCGCTGCAACCCAGAGATGCGCACGACGATCGGGAAGTGATTGGAGCGTCAGCTCTTCCAGGGTGTAGGATGTACGCGGCGAATCGATGCGCCGAACGACCTCAACCTTCAAGGGGATACGGTCGGGCTTGCCACCCCCCATCATCAACCGATACAGTTCGGTACGGCACCGTGCCTGCCATCGTCGTGTGGCCGCGGCGCTCCCGTTCTCGTATCGGAGCCTGCGCTCGGGATTCATCGTGCTATCCGTGCTATTCCCGGCCAGAGCGGATACCGGGATCATCATCGTTGTCCAGGCAGCTGCAAGGACCTTTATCATGAATCACTCCCATTAGGCATGGTATTACATGATGCCGCACACTACGCTAGGCATCTGCCCAGGCGTAACGACCGATCAGCGGAACGAAGCGCACCGGGCTATGACATGTGGTCTGCAGGGTGCCATCCGCCAGTTTTTGGACCTTATGCAATCTTTGCTCGTCATCGGCGCCAACAGGCATCACCAACCGTCCTCCCGGGCGCAGCTGCTCGAGCAATAAAGGCGGGATCGATTGGTATGCGGCGGAGATAATGATGCCGTTATAGGGAGCATGGGGCGCATAACCGATCGTACCATCCGCAGTTACGACTTCTATGTTGCCGTATCCTTCACATTGCAGTCTGTGACGGGCGCAATCAGCGAGGTGAGGGATCCGCTCTACAGAGATGATGCGGTTGGCGAGGCGGGATACTACGGCCGCCAGGTAACCAGAACCAGTCCCGATATCCAATATGAGATCATCGGGCGTCGGTTCGAGAAGCTCCGTCATCAGCGCGACAATATAGGGTTGCGATATCGTCTGACCGTTGCCGATGGGGAGGGGGCGATCCTCATATGCTGCGGTGGACTGAACCGGAGGAACAAAGCGATGACGGGGAACCTCGCGCATCACGCGGAGAACATCGCGATTGGCAATACCGCGGGCTTCGATCTGATCGGCGACCATTGCTTCGCGCCTGTGACGATGCGATCGCTGATGGTCGATGTCCGAGTCTTCCATGGGGGATCTCGGCGCCAGCCGCTATCGCCCTAACTGGCGCACCGCAGGAAAAGTGATCACATCGCTTATATCCGAGGCTCCCGTCAAGACCATCGCTAACCGATCGATCCCGACGCCAAGCCCGCCGGTGGGCGGCATACCATATTCGAGCGCTGTGAGAAAGTCCTCGTCCATCGGATGCGCCTCTGCATCGCCGCGATCGCGCAGTGACACCTGATCTTCGAAACGGGCCCGCTGATCGATCGGATCGTTGATCTCCGAGAACGCGTTGCCGAGTTCCTGGGTGGCCATGTAGACCTCGAAGCGACGCGTCAGCTCAGGATTCCCGGGCTTCTTCTTGGCAAGCGGCGAAGTCTCGACCGGAAAATCCGTAATGAACGTCGGCTCGATGAGCTTCGGCTGGACGATGCGCTCATGGAGCTTCTCAATCATGCCGCCGACAGAGGTTTCGGCCTCCGGATCGATATCGAATCGCCGGCAGGTGTCGCGGGCCCTATCGAGGTCGCGCAGATCATCGGGACCGATTGATCCGTACTCCCGTAGGCCGTCCAGCATGGGCAGTCGTCGCCACGGGCGTTTGGCCACATCGATCTCTATACGATCATCGCGGATGTTGGCCCAAAAGCTCGTCGATCCGGTCACAGCCGTACACGCGACCACATACATCGCTTCGACGAGGTCCATGATGTCCTCGAGGTTGGAAAAGGCTTCATACAGCTCCAGCAGCGTAAACTCCGGGTTATGCCGTCGATCGGCGCCCTCGTTGCGAAAGACGCGGCCGAGCTCGTACACCTTCGGAAAGCCACCCACGATCAGGCGCTTGAGCGGCAGTTCAAGGGAGATCCGGAGCTTCAGGTCCGCATCCAGAGCATGATGGTGGGTTGTGAACGGTCTGGCCGCCGCGCCACCGGCGATCGCCTGGAGTACCGGTGTCTCAACTTCGGTGTAACCCCGGTTGTCGAGGAACTCCCGTATGGCGCGCACCATGGCCGCTCGGCGGACCAGGTAATCACGAGCCTCTGGGTGCACTGCGAAATCGACATATCGCAAGCGCTGGCGGAGATCGGGATTCGTTAGGGTCCGAGTTCGTTTACCTTCGTATTCCTTGCCGAGCGGCAGAGGGCGAAGCGCCTTGGCGAGGAGAACGCACTCCTTCGCTCGAATGCTTGTTTCGCCCGAGTCGGTCCGAATAACCGGCCCGGTAACGCCGATGATGTCGCTCAGATCGAACGTCCGCACGGCTGCGTAGACTTCGTCGCCAACCTCGTCCTTGCGGAGATACACCTGAATAGATCCGGTCTCGTCTGAAACGTCGAGAAAGCCGGCTCTGCCCATCATCCGTATAGCGGTTATGCGCCCGCCGACCGATACGACCGTATCCATATGGTGGTCAGGGCGATCAACGATGGTCGCCGTCCTATGGGTGCGTGGATACCGTTCCCATACGAACGGATCGGCGCCTGCAGCCTTCAGGTCCTCGAGTTTTTTCCGTCGGATACGGTGTTGGTCGGGTATGGTACTCATCGAGAAATATGAGTGATCTTGTAACGGAGCTTACCAGCGGGTACGGTTACCGTTACTCGATCGCCTACCGTACGGCCGATGATCGCTTGACCAAGCGGTGATTCATCGGAGACGAGATCGGAATCGGGGTCGGCCTCAATGGAGCCGACGATCGTCACCTTCCAGATGTCGCCTGTGCCGGCTTCCTTCAGAGTGACGACTGAGCCGGTAGCGACACGATCGGTCGGCACCATCTCCGGCGTGAGTATCTCGGCTCTCTGAAGCGTACGACGTAGTTCCCGAATCCGCGTCTCTAGCATGGCCTGTTCTGTCTTGGCCTCTTCGTACTCGGCGTTCTCCGCGAACTCACCGGCGTTCTGCGCTTCCCTCATGCGATCGGCGACTTCCCGCCGATCTGTGGTTCGAAGGCGTTCGAGTTCCTTCTCTAATCGGGCATATCCCTCCGGCGTCAGGAGGATTGTGTCGTCTTCTAACATGGGTCACCTGTCGTGTACACGTGCTCGTATTGGGAGACTCATTCCATCGTTGGTCTTTGGATTCGCAGCCACGCGCAAGGCGCGCTATTGTATCACATGGAAGCTGAGAAGAAGGATCCCCTGGTGTGTGTTACCGCGCTCGGGCGCGTATTGCCGACACAATACTCTCGAGGATAAAACGGCCATCGGTTGAGCCAAGCAGCGCTTCAGCGGCTCGTTCTGGGTGCGGCATCATCCCTAGAACGTTACCTTCACGGTTCATGACGCCTGCAATATTGCGCATACTGCCATTAGGATTGGCGTGTTCCGTTGGGTCGCCGTCCGCTGTACAGTATCGGAATGCGATCTGTCCCTCGTTCTCGAGGGCTGTGAGCGTCTCGCTATCCGCGACATAGCGCCCTTCACCATGGGCGATAGGGATCTGTAACGGCCGGTCCTTTGGCGCTGCGCTGGTCCATACCGTATCATGTCGCTCGGTTCGCAGCCATACCTGTGTGCACCGGAACTTGAGCCCGGTATTGCGGATCAACGCTCCTGGCAGCAAGCCTGCCTCGCACAGTATCTGGAAGCCATTGCAGATGCCGAGGACATAACCACCACGGTGGGCATGGGCGATGATGGATTTCATCACGGGCGAGAGCCGAGCAACCGCTCCGGTACGAAGATAATCACCATACGAGAACCCTCCGGGAAGGATGACGAGATCGCTCTCGTTGATCGACTCCTCCTGGTGCCAGAGGTACTGGACTGATACGCCGAAAACATCCTTAAAGACATGATACGCATCCTGGTCACAGTTGGAACCGGGGAACCGTACGACGCCGACCTTCACTCGTCAACCTCGAACCTGTAATCCTCGATCGTGGGGTTGGCGAGAAGGCGCTCGCACATCTCCTTTACATCACGCTCTACTGCACCGCGATCCCCTTCCACGGTCATGGAGAGGTACTTGCCGATCCGGACATCGTGAACTCGGGAGTATCCGAGTGTGCCCAACGCATGTTCCACCACGCGTCCCTGTGCGTCCAGAAGGGTCGGCTTGAGGGTGATGTAGACCTTAACATGAGGCATGGCTGCACTCCTGCGCATCCGGGATTCGCGCGAGAACCGAACGGGCTTATCGATGATGCAACAACCACCATGATAGCACAGCGATGGCTGCTACGAACCCGATACAAACGAACCGTCCCATTGGTGAGGCTGGTGATTGCGAACCGGATCGGCTTGGCTCGAAACGAAGCATCGGGCGCCTCATGATGGTTGCCTGGCTGCAACGTCGCCGGGATGCGGGTCCGCCAAGCCGTCGGATCAGTTGACCCACGGTCCTGGCCGCTGGAGGCAGCCACTGTGGATTCAGGAGAACGAGGCAAACGATCGCGAGAACCATCCAATGGATTGGCGACAGGAGCGAACCAAGGAGGAGTAAAGCGTTCATTAGTCCTCCTCCGAAGGATCCGCACGCTTGCCTGGTGGCCCAAAAGAACCCAAACGGTGAACGATCTCACTGTAGGACAGCCCTGTTACCTCCACGAGCTTGTTTCGGCTGCGATGTCCGCTTTTGAGTCGGAGCGATGTCGGAGGTACATGAAGCGCCTTCGCAAGTAGTCGTATAGCCGCGTGATTCGCCGCTCCGTCCGACGGCGCGGAGCGGACGCGAATATAAATCTCGCCGGTATCTGTGATGGTCACCTCCTCCGTCCGAGCCCGCGGAGTAACGCGTATCGATACCAGGGCTGACTCCATCTCAGACTCCGAGATACAGAGCGAGATAGACGAATACGAGAGCGTTGTTGATACCATGCGCCAGGATCGCGGGCCACAGAGATCCGGTAATGCCGACAAGGGTCGAGAAGACCAGACCAAGCGTGAAGATGCTCAAGAACCCCATGGGGAGTTGGGGATGAAGGATCGCGAAGATCGCGGAGGTAATCACCGCCGAGCTGAGGAAGCCATATCTTGACTGCAGGCCTCGGAGCAAGATGCCCCGAAACACGATCTCCTCGATCATGGGCGCCAGGATAACGGCGGCTCCAAAGAGCAACATGCGGGTGGAAAGACGCGTCGCCTCTGCGAACTCGAGCACCGCCGGGTTCATACCACCCTCGTCGGCTCTAAAGAGTAACGAGGAGATCAGCAGCGATAAGGCGAGGGCCGGTAACGCCATGCTGTGGCCAACGAGCGCGTAGCCGATATCATGTATTGGCTTGATCCTGACAAGGCGAACCAGCGCATAGCCAGATCTCGGCTCGGATTTGGTGGATGAGACGACCGCCATCGCCGGGAGGATGGCTAGGATGTTCATCGAGACACTAGCGCCAACGATGAGCAGTCGTCGAACCTCACCGTGGTACGATCCGCCAATCCACGCGGCAATGTTCGGGCCGATCAGTCGGAGGGTCAGAAGACTGGCAAAGAACATCGCACCGGCGAACAGCAACCGGTTACCGGTCAACTCATCCGGGCTCTCAGCGTTCACCCGGTTCCTCAATCGCTGCCACCCACTGCGAATCAGATAGACCCCACAGGCGAGCCAGGCGACCACGCCGAGCAGTCCGACAGCGATCGCAGTCAAGACCACTGCCGTGAGGCGATCCGTTGACGCAAGGGCGAGAGCCCGGAATCGGCGGGCTCGTACGTCGTTGCCGTTGTTTTCGTACAGCGCTGTGAGAGCTACTAACTCGTACCACCCGAGGCCCATACGACGGATCCGGCTGCTAACCTCAGCGACCCGTTCGCGATCGTTCCGTGCTCCGCGAAGCGCTCGGTTCCAATCGCTAAGCTCACGATCAGTCGCGGCGGCGCCTTTGTGATCACGAGCCTGATGCAGGCTATTAAGATATCGCGGCCAATCACGACCCCCAAGGGCATAGTCGGCGAGCACGAGCATTCGAATCGACTTGCGGGTGGGCGCCAGGGCGGCGAGCTCCGAGAGCGCATTGTTTGCCGCGTTGCGGGTGTCGTCATAGGCACGCCATCCGGGTCCGAGATGCAGTCTGTACCTCAGCCAAAATGCTTGACGTACATGTCCGGTACCTTCGATGAGCAGGCGACTGGTCCGAGAAGACTCCATTGTTTCGGCGGACAACGTCCGACGTACGCCGATCACCGCTGTTGCCGTGCAGACCAAAGCCAAGACCACGCTCAACACGAGCCGCGTATTTGGAAGGGTATTCAATCGTCTATGGATGCCCGGATAGGAGAACTCACACGGCTGCCGACTGGATCACGGTTGCGCTAGGCCGACCGTCGATGAACTGCTCTAGTTTAGAGACGAGCGAAGACGCCAGCGATCACCTGAAGTAGGAGGATCGCCAACATGGGACTGAGGTCGAGACCTCCCATGCCCTGAGCCGGAAGAAGCCGCCGGATGGGGGCGAGGATTGGCTCGGTGATACGACGCAGCATCCGAACCCAGGGTTGGTACGGGCTGGCGCCCCGGATGCCGGCCATCCATGCCCAGGAGACAACGACATCAATGAAGATCAACGTCGCTAGCGCCTGAGTAGCCTGAGCTAGCAGGATGCCGATCGAGAGGCTCATTGCGGGCGCTCAACGTCTCCGTGCGTCATGTGCCTGACTCCACCAGTCGCCGTACTCGGTCCCGATTGACTCTAGCCGCAGCTCGGCCGGGGTTCGTGGGATCGTCCGCTGCTCGGTTCCAGAGGTCCAGGGACTTACGGAGTTGTCCGACTCGCTCGTATGCATGAGCAAGAGTATGGATCACGATCTTCGGGCAATCGGGCTGCTCTATGGCCTTTTCCAGCATCTCGAGCCCGCGCTTCGGATCCTTGCGTCTCGTGAGCAGGTAGAAACCCTTTTCATTATAGAGTGCATAGGTGTTGGGATTGGCGGCGATACCTTCATCGTAGAGCGCCTCAGCCTCGCTATCGCGATCCATGGACCAGAGAAGCCAGCCAGCGTCGATGTAGGCATCCACCTGTTGCGGGTGCGCGGCAATCACCATTCTATTGACGTTCACGAGATGGGCGTATTCACCCCGATGCCAGTGCATATCCGATATACGGTTGAGTTGGTGGACGACCTCACCGGCAACGGCATCGGAGACCGCCTGGGATTCCGCGCGTGTGGGCGAGCTCCATCCAAGGACGGCGACCATCATGCAGATCAGGAATCTCATTTCGCGGTCTCGCGTTGCCGCTCGATCAGGAGCTGCCGCGTCACTTTCGGATTCGCCTTGCCGCCCGTCGCTTTCATAATCTGTCCCATCAGATAGGTTAACTTTCGTTCGTCTCCTTCCGTATAGGCCTGCCAAACATCCGGATGCGCTGCGACCGCTGCATCGATGACGGATCGGATCTCGTCTGCTTCGGTTAGTTGGCTTCCTTGAGCTTGGAGCAGATCCTCTGGAGATGCACCGGTCTCGAACATTTCCTCAAAAAACGCCTTCGCCATCTTACTGCTAATCGTACCGTGTTGCACCAGATCGAGCAGAGCCGCGAGGTGTTTTGCCGGGACGCGTGGCTGGGACCAGGCCAGCCCTGCGGCGTTCATCAGGCGAGCGTAGTCGCCCATCATCCAGGCGGCGACTTCCTGTGAGGCGGCGCCGAGGTTATGAACCTCGGTGAAATAGCGCACGCAATCTGGAGACGCCGTCAACCATTCCGCGGCTTGCGGGCGGAGACCGTGTGATTGTGTTAGGCGATGGTACGCATCGGATGGCGTCTCCGGCATGGATTGCCTGATCCTGTGCAACCATGCTGCATCCAGAGCTATAGGACGAATATCCGGATCCGGAAAATAGCGGTATTCCTGTTCGATCTCCTTGGTACGCTGGGGAACGGTAACCTCACGGTCGGCGTCCCATCCGAGTGTCTCCTGGATCACTGTATGACCGGCGTCAAGCCGCGCAGCATGACGTCGAACTTCGTACTCAATGCCTTTGTGGACCGCCCGAAACGAGTTCAGGTTCTTGATCTCGGTCTTTGTGCCGTATTCAGAGCTGCCCGCGGCCCGTATGGACACATTTGGCTCGCAACGAAGACTACCTTCCTCCATTCGTCCATCACTAACGCCGATAAAGGTGAGGATGGAGCGGAGTTCCGCGGCATAGGCAGCGGCTTCTTCGGCAGAACGGATATCAGGCGGAAACTCGGTGACAATCTCCATCAACGGCACTCCGGCCCGGTTATAATCGACCGCGCTGGTACCGTCAGCGAGATGCATGAGTTTGCCAGTATCTTCCTCGAGATGAACACGACGAATCCGTATGCGCCGTAGGCCGGTCGGAACTCGTATATCGATCCAGCCGTTGCTGCCTATCGGTTCGTCGTACTGGGTGATCTGGTAACCCTTGGGCAGATCCGGATAGAAGTAGTTCTTGCGATCGAATCGTACGCGAGCGGGTATCCGGCAGTTCAGGGCAAGGGCGGCCCTGAGAACGAGCTCGATGGCCTCCCGGTTTGGTCTCGGCAGTGCACCGGGCAGCCCAAGACAGACCGGGCAGCATCGCGTGTTCGGATCACCCCCGAAGGCATTCGGGCAGCCGCAGAACATCTTGCTCCGAGTTACGAGTTCCGCATGCACTTCCATGCCGACGAAGACCTCGTAGCGTCCATCGAAGAACCCGCTCACTCGGCACACACCCTGGGCCGATAGGTATGCCACGGCGAAGCGCTCTCGTAAGCTAACGCAGTCCGAAAGATCCGGGACTCCTGAAAAGCTGGCGCGATCAACTGCAGGCCTACCGGTAGACCGCTCGCGAATCCGCAGGGCAAGCTGAGGGCTGGCAGTCCGGCAAGGTTCGCCGGGATTGTACAGGTGTCTGCGAGTTTCATCTTTATAGGGTCATGGCTGCGATCTCCGAGTTTGAAGGCGGTTACCGGAGACGAAGGGCAGGCGAGCACATCGAAGCGTTCGAACACCGCATCGAACTCACGCTGGATCAATGTGCGTACCTGTAAGGCACGGCGGTAGTAGGCCTCATAATAGCCCGCCGATAGAGCGTACGTGCCCACCATGATCCGATGCATGACCTCCGGACCAAATCCCGCTGCTCTCGTACGCTCCTGCAATCCACTCGTCGCGCCGTGCATCGTCGGTCTCGTGCCGTAGCGCACACCGTCGTACCGGGCGAGGTTACTCGAAGCTTCAGCCGGCGCGATCACATAGTAGGCCGAGAGCGCATACGCAGTCATGGGCAGCGAGCATTCCTCCGCGACCGCGCCGAGCCGGCAGAGAGTGTCGATGGCGGTACGGACTGCAGATGAGACTTCAGGATCGACACCGTTGCTGAAGTACTCGATCGGCACACCGATACGCAGTCCGGTGATGTCCTGGTCCGGCGAAGGGGTCCAGCGCCGTCCGGCCGATGTCGTTAGATCGTTAGGGTCTGAACCAGCAATCACCTCGAAGGCGATCGATGCATCGTGGACCGTTAGAGCCATCGGGCCGATCTGATCAAGAGAGCTCGCATAGGCCACCAGCCCGTAGCGGCTCACGCGACCGTACGTTGGTTTTAGACCCACAACGCCACATAGGGCTGCAGGTTGTCGAACCGAGCCCCCTGTATCGGATCCGAGCGCCAATGGAACTTCGCGGGCGGCTACGGCTGCCGCGGAACCTCCAGAAGAGCCTCCAGGCACGCACGACACATCCCAGGGATTCCGTGTTGGTCCGAAGGCGCTGTTCTCCGTAGAGGACCCCATGGCGAACTCGTCCAGGTTGCTCTTGGCTATGATGATGGCGCCGGCGTGTCGGAGGCGGGATATCACCGTCGCATCATATGGGGGCTCGTACGTTGCCAGCATTCGCGAACCACATGAAGTGCGCAGTCCCCGCGTACTGATATTGTCCTTGACGACGATTGGCACTCCTAAGAGCGGCTTGTTGGCACGGCGATCCAGCGGCGTTGCATCGATTCGCCTTGCCGCCAGAAGCGCTTGTTCACGAGCAACGGTAATCAATGCGCCGATACATGGTTCGACGCTTTCGATTCGCCTCAGGCTCTCGCTGCAGATATCGACCGCTGAGGTCTCTCCGGAGGCAATCGCTGTGGCGATCCCAGCTGCAGTCTGTGGAAGCGCCATCGGATTCAGTCGCCGAGAATCCGCGGGACGAGGAACATCTCATCGGAACAGTCAGGAGCGTTCGCCAGAACACGATCGATCGGGAGTGGGGCATGTGGTCGATCTGCACGCAACCGGTTGCCCTCCTGGACCATATGCGTAGACGGCGGTACCCTGTCGACGTCCACTTGATGAAGGAGCTGAAGATGCCCGATCAGCGCTTCGAGATGACGGCGTTGCTGCGGGATCTCGGCGTCCTCGAGCTGGATGCGAGCCAGGGCCGCGATCGATCGCACATCGTCATCCGAGATTATCAAGCTGCACCTCCGGGATATCGTCCAATGAACAGGCATACGGTACGAGTGGATCAGTGTACCGCCTGAACTACCGGGCATAGGCCGCTATTGACGGTTCAACGCGGTATTACGCTCGATCTACCCATTCCGTCCGACGGAGTCGAATCCGTCGTTCCATAGCAAGCGCAGAAGAGCTGAGGACATCGGGTACCTGTTCTTCCGGAGCGACCGTTAGGCGATGGCACCACACCGCGCCGAGCAGGCTTCCGAGCCCTGCGATCAGAGCGGTCACCGAGAGCAGGTTCGGATCGACGACTACGCCGATCGTGCCGTGGCCGATCAGGAATACCGCTGCGGCTGCGAAGAGACAGCGCTTGGCCATCACGGTACCGGGCCGCAGGTATTCGAGAACCCCGGCCATAGTCCCCAACAACAGGAGGGAATACCAGCCTGCAGGATATAGGACTGCAAGCCACGTTGCGAGCTCCTTCGGAACGGAATGCTGGCTCCAAAACGAGCCGCGAGCTGCGAGGACGGCCGCGCCGAAGCTAAGGGTGATAACCAGCAGGCTGCGAAGCTGATTGAAGTGCATCGCGAGCGCCACCGTGAGTACACCCAGTGCAATCACACCGGGTCGTTGAACGGCCAGATTGCCGATCGGATCAACGTGGATTGCCGCAAGGGCACCGGCCGGAGGAACCAGGACCGACACAACGATACGGGCAATCCGCCCGCGATGCATCATCGCGTGATCGATCGCTTGTTGGGCGGTGCGCCCGCGAGCGGCGTTGGCGCACGATCGAGCGTTTGGGTCCATTATGGTTTCGTGGTCTTCGCCTTACGTTGCGTGAAGATCCACGCGGCGAGCTCCGGGTCTCGATAGGCTTTATCCCATGAGTTGTGGCCGACACCCGGAAAGACCGTCAGCTTCGGTGTGCCGCCGGCGGCAATAAGGGCATCGATGATTGATTGCGAGCGATCGGGTGGGACGACCTCATCGGCTCCGCCGTGAAAGCACCATACGGGCGTATCCTTGAGTGGTAGGACTGCTTCAGGGGCGCCATAGCCACAGATTGGAACCACGGCTGCCCAGCGATCCGAATGGCGAGCGCCGATGATCCAGGCGCCATGCCCGCCCTGAGAGAGCCCCGTCAAATAGAGACGATCCGGATCGATGTTATACTCGGCGATCGTGGCTTCGAGCATCGCCATAACGGCCGCATCGTGATCCTCCCACGCATCCTTGACATCCGGCTTTTGAGGCATCACCACGATCGCGGGCCAGCGTCGTTGCTCAAGTAGAATGGCGGTGCCGATGCCCTGCGCAACCTGCTTCAATCCATCGGTACCACACTCCCCAGCGCCATGGAGAAACACAATGCAGGGCCACTTCGTCGCCGCTTCGTACTGCCGGGGTACGTACACGACGTAACGATAGGCGCGATCGTGCACGCGGATCTCCTTGTTCAGAAATCCCGAGGGCGTAAAGGTTGGCTCATTCGGTTTGTCCTGTGCCTGTGGCAGGCCCATCAGGCTTACCATGATCAGCGGTAGCATTGTTCGTACATCCTCCTGAGCGTCGACATTTCCCTTCGCGGCATCGGACCGCCGTCTTTGTTGGTGGTCTTTACTGGCATAATGTACCATAGGTACTAGCTTGAGATACGGACTACCATATGGATACGCGTCTATGCCGCTTTCCACAGGGGCCGAATGGCGCCGATCTTCTGCGCGCGATCAGGGGTGTTGGTCTCTCTACCGCTCGCGAGGCTGGCGCGCTTCGTTGCGCTGGTGGCTGAGCGGTCTTCTTGCTTTATGCCTCACCGGTCCGGCTCGCACGCAAGAAATCTCGCTGACGAATCTGCGGATCGAAGGTTTCAAGGCCATCGATTGGCGGCCTGAAGATAACTACTTTCGTTCGCCTGGGCCTGTCAAGATCACTCTCTCCGGGCATGGGCTGGACGAGGCGTATATCATCGACGCCGATGATGTGGAAGGTTCACCGGGCGGCGACATGCGGGTTCGTGGACATGTGGTTGTCCGACGACCGGGCGTCACTGTTGCGGGTGAGGGGCTTCGGTTGAACCTGCAGACCGAGGTGGGCGAGTTGGCGAACGCCGAAGCGCGAGCAAATCGAGCACGGTTGCGAGGCCGCAAGCTATTGATGGAAGAACATGGCGGTCTGCGCGCCCAGGGCGCCGACTTCACCACATGCTCGGGATTACACCCGCATTATATGATCGCCGCTCGAGATCTGCAACTAAACGAAGACGGTATGGTACGAGCCCGAGGCGTCAGTCTACGGCTGGGAGGAGTAACGATCCTTTCAATACCGTACCTTGAACGCAGCTTCTCGAACAAGGTAACCGCACCCTTTCCGCTTCCTGGATACTCCCGCGAAACCGGCCTGCGATATCGCTTCGATGGCGTAGCTGCCTCGAGACGCGATATGCAGCTTACCTATGATCTGGTAGCCTCGGTACGGCGCAGTCCACACGGTAATGTCACCATCGAGCGGGATATCGTTCCGGCTGAGCCGGCGCTCCCGCCTCCGAGTACTCGGGCACGTGTTCTCAGAGATGCCGGCAACTCGCTGCTGGCGCAGATAACCACATCGTTTGGCGATAGCGCCATGCGCCCGAATCGTCGAGGCACGGCGTTCGCAACCGCCGGCTTCATGGAGAGCGTCTACAATCGTCGCGTATCGAATCTCCGAGTGAGCCGCCTTCCCGAAATCGGTGTGACGGGCGCCCTCGACTTTGGTGATCGTAGCGAAGACGCGGCGATCGGCACATGGGAGATAAGCGCCGGGATGTTCGAAGAACACCCTTCTCATGTACGGGCGACTCGCGGGGGCGCCCAGCTATCGTTGGTCTCCGCGACCATTCCGTTGCGCTCTGCGTTGGGGGTGCGGTTTGGACTTGGCCTAATCGGTCGCGCCTACGACGACGGCGGCGCTTACGGTGTGATTGCGCCGGAAGTCGAGGGCCAATGGAATCTCGGCAATGGCAACACTCTGGCGGCGGCCTTTCGGCATCAAAACGCCTATGGCTCGACACCGTTCCTGTTCGATGCCGTCGATGTTCGAAATGAGCTTCGGTTCCGCTATAACGGGGATCTAGCTCGGTGGTCCTGTGCCGTTCAAGTGGCCTATGATGCGGATCGATGGCGCGCAAGCGACACGGCGTTGCAGGTGGTGCATAAACTGGACTGCATGGAGTTCGGAATCACCTATCGGACCCGCTCCCAGGGGCTCGGGTTCATCCTGAATCTGATGCCAGGATCTCTACCCGGAGGGTCCGCGACGAATACGCTGACGGCAGCGCGCCCACAGAGGGAGGCCACGAAATGAACGGCCTGTTCGCTTTAATGGCGGCGCTCGTCTTGCCGGTCTATGGGCCGATGGACAACGTGGCTTTTCGTAAGACCATTATCGATCCTGTATTCCGGTCTGAAGGCGTTTGCGTCGCGGATGTAAATGGCGACGGTCGGCTCGATATCCTGGCAGGGGATCTATGGTACGAGGCTCCTCGATGGACTCCGCACGAGATCGCGCCGCAGGTGCGATACGATCCCGCTAATGGCTACAGCGATTGCTTCGTCTGCTTCGCGGCGGATATCAACGGCGATGGCCGTCCGGATCAGATTCGGATCGGAATGCCGGGAGGACCGGCGGACTGGCGCGAGAATCCAGGGCCATTAGGAGGGCGCTGGAAGCGACACGAGATCGTATCAAGCGCGTGCAACGAAACGCCCTTGTTCACCTCGTTGTCCGACCGCGGCCGCAAGCCTGTGCTGGTATTCCCCGTTCACGAGCGGTACATGGCCTGGCACGAACCGGGCACGGACCCGACCCAACCGTTTACCAACCATCGAGTCAGTGAGGACGGCGCACCGGGGACGCAGCGTTTTTCGCATGGCCTTGGCGTCGGTGATCTCAACGGTGATCGACGCCCGGATGTTGTAACGACAGAGGGATACTACGCTTCGCCGGCGGATCCACGTTCTGGACCGTGGCCGTTCGTGCCCGCGAAGTTGGGACAGCCATGCGCCAATATGATCGTAATGGACGTCAATGGCGATCGGCTCGCAGATGTAGTTACCAGCTCAGCCCACGGCGTGGGGATTTGGTGGTTCGAGCAAATCAGGAACGGCGCCGGCCAGGAGTTCATCGAGCATCTCATCGATAACAGCTTTTCACAATCGCATGCGATGGTGGCTGCTGATATTGACGGTGATAGAACGCCTGATATCGTTACGGGAAAGCGCTTCTGGGCTCATGGGCCCAACGGCGACATCGATCCGAACGCGCCGGCGCTCCTGTGCTGGTACCGCCTGACCCGTCCGTCAGGCAAGGTGACATGGACACGATACGTCATCGACGACGATTCGGGCGTCGGAACGCAGTTTGTCGTAATCGATATCAACAAAGATAGGGCGCTCGATATCGTGGTTAGCAACAAGAAAGGCGTCTTCCTTTTCGAGCAGGTGCGTTCCAAGCGTAGATGAGGCCGCTTATGGGTGTTCTCGCTCTACAAGGTGCGTATGCGGCGCATAGGGCGATGCTGGAGACCCTGCACGTGGAGACCCGCTGGGTGCGCGAACCGTCTGACCTCAACGGCGTAGTGGGGCTCATCATTCCAGGCGGCGAAAGCACCACGATTGGCAAGCTGCTCGTTCGCGAGGGCCTGGATGTGGCGATTCGGGAGGCGGTCCACGATGGATTGCCCGTATTTGGCACCTGCGCGGGCATGATTCTAATGGCGTCGAGGATCGTCGGCAGCGAGCAACCTCGGCTCGGGGTTCTTGATGTGACTGTAGCGAGGAATGCCTTCGGAAGACAAGTCGATAGCTTCGAGGCGAATATCGATATCCGCCGTTATGGCGCTACGCCGATTCGTGGGGTGTTTATTCGCGCGCCGTATGTTGTCGATGTTGGCCCCGGCGTACAGGTCCTGGCCCGGTACAACGAGCGGGTCGTGGCGGTTCAGCAGACTCGTCTGCTGGCGGCTGCCTTCCATCCCGAACTAACGACCGATAATCGTATGCACCGGGCGTTCCTCGATGTCTGCCTGGGCGCTCAGCGCGATCCAAATGGTTCAACCGACGGTTAGGATGCGATCGATCCGATTGCTGACATCCTGAAGGTAGTCACGGTCTCCGCCCCCTTGCTCTGGCGTCATGAATCCGTCGAAGCCGATTTCAGAAAGGGCCGTGCGTACCGCCGGCCAGTTGATGCTGCCTTCGAGCAGCGGCACGAACCGACCCTGCCCGCCAAGCCCGGGCCCGCCCTTGTAGTCCTTGAGATGGATCTTACGGATCCTCGAACCCAGAGTGCGGATCCAGTCCTCTGGCCATGCGAACGCGACTACATTGCCACAGTCAAAATACGCCTGCACCCAGCGGGAACGAAACTCATCGATGTATCTCGCGAACTCCAGCGGGCTCAACAGAAAGTTATTCCACACGTTCTCGATAAGGATCTGCACTTTGCATCGGGCTGCGATGGGAATAAGACGGCGTATGTTGGCTTGTGAGCGCTTGTATGCGTCTGCGTATCGGATTGTGCCGTTGACGATCCCGGGCACGAGAAGCAAACCATCCGCGCCCATCGCTGATGCCCCGAGCAGACCCGCTTCGACCTCCTGGAGTCCTCTTTTGATCACCTCAGTATCGCCGCTCGTAAGCGGTGCATTCCAGCCCCCGAAGATCACGGAATGGATCCGAATACCTGCACCGTCGGCCGCCTTACGGAGCCGCTCGCATTCAGAAAGATCGCTGATGGGCGGCGCCTCAATCCCGGCGAATCCGAGATCCCGTGCGAGGGCCATCCTATCGTCAAGGGGCATCGACTGAGGAAGCATCCCGAGCATCACGGCTTTTCGAGGCGTGCGACTTTGCTTCTGGTCGGGCACGGCGCCCGACGAGACCACACCGACCGAGAAGCCTGCGCCCGCCTTCAGCAGCGAGCGTCGAGAATATCCTGGAGTCTCCATGGCTGTACCTCCGAGAGGAGTGCATTCATCTGCGTTGGATAGGATTTCCACATCCCGGCGTTCAGTTCCTCGTTATCGAGCAGCGATGGGGATTGATCGGAGGAGATCACGATCAGACCGTCGAATCTTCAGACGATCGCGACCCGGTTCCATGGGTCGCCAGACAAGTGGAGGTTACCGTGCTGGCGCGTTATGTGCTGTTGCGATTATCGAACAGCTCGTCGCTCGAGGCCTATCTGCGACGAGCCCGCATGGCAGCCCCACTTGTTCGTCGTTTCGTTGCCGGTGAGACGATCGAGACCGCGGTCCAGGCTGTACAGGCGTTGAACCAGCGCCGCATGACGGCCACACTCGATTACCTCGGCGAGAACGTTACGAACCCTGCGGATGCCAACGAAGCCGCAGGGCGTTGCCTGCAGATCATTGATGCCATTGCACGTGAACGGCTCGATGCGAATCTATCGCTGAAGTTAACCCAACTCGGCCTCGACATCGATACCGGCATCACCATCGATCATATGCAGAGGATCCTTGATGCAGCGGACCGTGAGGGGCAGTTTGTCCGTATTGACATGGAGACGTCCGGACATGTGGACCGTACGCTCGAAGTATTCCGATCGTTATGGCTCACCCGTCGGAACGTTGGCCTTGTGTTCCAATCGTATCTACACCGGACCGACGCCGACCTCCAGAACGCGATCCGCGACGGCGTTCGGGTTCGGCTTGTAAAAGGGGCTTACGATGAGCCGCCGACGATCGCGTATCGTAGAAAGGCCGATGTGGATCGAGCCTTCGCGCGACAGGCTGAGCTGTTAATCGAAAAAGGGGTCTATCCGGCGATCGCGACTCACGATCCGCGTCTGCTCGATAACCTGAAGCAGTACCTACGCGATCACGATGTGCCATCGGATCGTTTTGAGTTTCAAATGCTGTTCGGGATACGAAGGGATCTTCAAGATCGACTGGTTGCGGAAGGTTATCGGATGAGGGTGTACACGCCGTTCGGTAATCGCTGGTATGGCTACATGATGCGCCGATTGGCGGAACGGCCCGCCAACCTATGGTTCGTGCTGAAGAATCTGGTTCGGCCTTAGTCAAACACCTGGTCGGCGCAATCGCCAAACACATGCTTGAGGAGGCGCGGTGATCATGAAGGCAGTCGTGATGGCGGGCGGAGAAGGGACGAGATTGCGGCCGATGACGACGCGACGTCCCAAACCGCTCGCGCCTGTACTCAATAAGCCGATCATCGAGCACATCCTTGAGCTATTGAGAGCCAGCGGTATCACCGATGTCGTTCTGACCGTTCACTTTATGGCCGATGCGATTCAAGGGTGCCTTGGCGACGGTCATGACTTTGGAATGAACCTCATCTACGCCGTTGAGGACACACCGCTTGGCACTGCTGGAAGCGTAAAGCTGGCCGAGCCGTACCTAATTGATGAGCCCTTCCTCATCGTTAGCGGTGATGCACTGACGGATGTCGATCTGAACGCTGCGATCTCGTTCCATACCGCGGCCAACGCCGATGCGACCTTGATACTGAAAGAGGTCACGAATCCGCTGGACTTCGGTATCGTCGTTACGGATCACGATGGTCGTATCCAGCGATTTCTCGAAAAGCCGAGCTGGGGCGAGGTCTTTTCCGATCGCGTCAACACGGGAATGTACGTTCTAGATCCGGTGGTTTTCAGTTATATGGATAAAGGGCGGCCGTATGATTGGAGCCAGGATATCTTCCCCAGAATGCTGCAGGATGGACGGCGACTCATGGGGCATGTCATGGAGGGCTACTGGTGCGATATCGGTAGCCTCACGCAGTACCGCGAAGCCCAGTATGAAGTCCTCGACCGTACAACATCGCTCCCTCTCCCGCCTGAGATAGCCGAAGGTGTCTGGGTCGATGAGTCGGCGGTCCTATCCGAGGATGCCGTCATCACATCTCCGGTCATGATCGGCAGAGGCGTTGCCATCAAGAGCGGCGCGAAGGTAGGTCCATACGCGGTTATCGGTGATAACTCGGTCGTCCATGCCGACTCGGTAATCGAGCGCAGCGTTCTCTGGGACAACGTCCATGTCGGTAAGGGAAGCCGACTCAGCGGATGCACGGTGTGTTCGCATACAACCATCCAATCGGATTGCGTGCTTGAGGAAGGATGCGTCGTCGGGGATAAGTGCCGCCTGGAAAGCGGATCCCGTGTTCGTTCTGGCGTAAAGATCTGGCCCGACAAGCATATCCAGGCCGGCGCCACGGTCACCATGAGTCTTATCTGGGGGCATACATGGCAAGGATCCCTGTTCGGCGGGCTCGGCGTCTCGGGCATCGCCAACCGGGAAATCTCGCCGGAGTTCGCCACCCGGCTTGGCTCCGCGTACGGTGCGTTCCTCAAACCGGGAAGCACCGTGATGACCGCTCGCGATTCGGGTTTGGCGGCAAGGATGGTCAAGCGAGCTGTGATCGCCGGTCTGCTCTCCGTCGGGTGCAACGTCATCGATCTCCGCTCTGCACCGCTGCCCATCATGCGCCACAGTCTTGGCAACTCTGCGGCCGGAGGCGGTATCTATGTCCGCCTCGCACCAGACGATCCGAGCAGCATTCTGGTTGAGATGCTAGATGGAGACGGTGTCTACCTATCGACGACAGCGGAACGTAAAGTCGAATCCCTCTTCTTTCGAGAGGACTGGAGACGGGTGGACGCAGCATCGATCGGCAAGCTCGAGTTTTCGGGGCGCAGTGTCGAGCAGTACTCCGAGGACTTTCTTCGTCATATCGATGTGGACGCGATCCGAGGCCATCGGTTCAAGGTAGCGGTTGACTTCGCCTTCTCCCGAGTCGCATCGGTGTTTGGAGGGATTCTGGGTAGGCTCGGTTGCGATGTCGTGGCGCTGAACGCCTTCGGCGATCCCAGCCGGACACCAGAAAGGAATGTGGACAGATCCCGCCTACTCGGCGATCTGTCTCATACGGTTCGGACCCTTCGCGCCAACCTTGGAGCGATGATCGAACGGGACGGTGAATGGCTAACGATCGTCGATAATACGGGAGAAGTGATCGAGGGCGATACATTGTTGCTCTTGATGGCCGTGCTTGTAGCGCGTACCACCGAACGAGCAGGTATTGCAGTTCCCGTGTCCGCGACCTCTCGGATGGAGGGTATTCTGGCCCTGCACGGCGCTTCGGTCCGACGGACCAAGGGGGATGTACGCTCGGTATTGGCCGCGGCTGCCCAGCAGCGGCCGGATATGGAGCATCCCATAGCGATGGCTGGCGATCGGTACGGCGGCTATAGCTTTCCGAGCTTCCATAATGCCTTCGACGCAATGTACGCGGTCGGAAGGTTGATGGAGGCGCTCGCAAAGACCGACCTCACTGTTCGCGCGATCGCCGAGTCCCTACCGGATATCCACATCGTCCATGAGCGGCTCAAATGTCCGGGTGAGGCCAAAGGGCGCGTGATGATCACGGCGACAGATGAAGCGGCTCAGTCCGGTCTCAACATGGACCAAACGGATGGGGTCAAGATCATTGACGGTGAGGCCTGGACACTGGTCGTTCCGGACGCGGCGGAGCCGACTGTGCACATCCTCTCGGAGGACGTTAGCCTGGACGCCGCTCGTGTCCGAGTAGAAGAGATGGTAGGCATTCTGGAGCCAGTCGTCTCCGAGGCACTGAATACAGCCCCGGCGTCCTTGAACGGCCGGGCAAGAGGGAATGAGGGATCTATGGAATGAAGTTCGCATTGATCGCAGCCAGCGCGCTGGTGGCTATCGTCGTAACGGCCGGGCTCTGCGTACCGCGTGTACAGGCCAAAAAGACCCTCGCAGAACGGTTGGGTTACAAGTCAACGGATAAGCTTTTGATCATCAATGGCGATGATACTGGGATGTCCCACGCCGCGAACGTCGCGACGATCGATGCGCTGGATCACGGCCTGATGACGTCCGCGACGATCATGGTGCCCTGTCCATGGCTCAATGAGATCGTCGACTACGCCAAACGAACACCAAAGGCGGACCTCGGTATTCACCTGACACATACCAGTGAATGGAAGCATTATCGATGGGGACCAGTATCCGATAGAGGCAAGGTGCCGACGCTGCTCGATCCCGAAGGTTATCTCTGGAGGGATGTTCCGGAGCTATACGCGAAGGCCACCGTGGAGGAGATGGCCATGGAAGCGCGAGCTCAGATCGATAAGGCTCTTAAGGCTGGGATCGATGTAACCCACATCGACTCCCATATGGGAGGCATTCAGTATCGACCGGATTTTCATCGGGCCTATCTGGAGATCGCGCGTGAGTACAGGCTTCCCGCGCGAATGGGTTCTCCGAGTACCTATGAGAAGGCTGGCTTCCCGGAGATCCGTGCGTACGCCGATACCCTTGGAGTGGTTTATCCTGATCGCCTAATCCATGAAGAAGAGCCGGAGCCGGGCGAGAGCCGCAAGGATTTCTGGCTTCGAATGATACGGACGTTGACCCCCGGTGTCACTGAGCTCTACATCCATGCATCGGTTCCAACCGATGAGTCCAAGGCTATCCACGGATCCTGGCCTGTGCGTGCGGCAGATTATGAGCTGTTTACGCGCGATCCGGATATCCGGAAGGCGATTGCGGACGGCGGCATCATTCGGATCGGTTATCGGCCTCTCCGCGATCTGCAACGACAGGAATCGAAACGATGAGGGAAGGTATTGGGTGCGTGATCCCCGGAGCTACGCGGCATTATCGGATCACAATGCGGGCCGGTTTGGCATTGTAGGGAGGCAGCATCGTACGTACCGTAAAGCTCGTCCCATTGCTCTCTATGGTGATCGCCCCGTTACGATCGGTTCGCAGGACGCGGCTGCCAATCCGCTGAAGACGCTCCAATACCTGCCTGGACGGATGTCCGTAGGTGTTCTCCTTACCTACAGATATCAGGGCAATCTTCGGCTGAACGGCATGGCACCAGCGATCGGAGGTGCTCGTCTTGCTGCCGTGGTGACCGATCTTCAACACCGATGCTCGGACATCCAACCCTCGACGGATGATATCGTGTTCTGCCTCGGCTTCAGCGTCTCCCATCAGGAGGAGACGGAAGGATCCGTACCGTACCATCAGGACCAGAGACGCGTCGTTATCAGAGGTCGGCGTCCACCCAACTCCTGGTGGTGGAGGCGACAGTACCTGCAGCGTTACCTGCTTACCCAGTGCGATTCCGTCACCGCGGGATAGGTATTCCACAGGTACGCTTTGCCTCTCAAACGCCGACCGGATTCGTTGCGCTGTCGTTGTCAAGTGGCTCAGGCGATATGGCAGTCGCGGTAGTATCAAGGCACCGACGCGGATACCGTCGGCGATCGCTTCAGCTCCTCCCGCATGATCAAGGTCCCAATGGGTCAGGACGGCGTAGTCAAGCCTGTTGAAGCCACGTCGACGAAGGTAGGGGAGGACGATTCGCCGCCCGGTATCATCATCGCGCACGGCCGGCCCAGCGTCGATTAGGATCACATGTCCTTCCGGACTCTCTATTACGGAGGCGTCTCCCTGGCCGACATTGAGCATCGTGAATCGAAAGGCGCCGCTCCCTGCCGGCCGATAACTGGCAAGCCAGAAGCCGAGCAGAACCGCGACGATCATCGCGAGTACGAATCCTGCGAGTTTGGCGGCGGTTCTCATCTTCCTATGGGCCAGGTTGCGCGGCGCGCTGCGAACGCCAGGCCTCCTAGAACGCCGTACGAGATCAGGACAACCGGCCAGCTTGGTGATGGGGTTGAAAGCGTTGAACTCGGTTCGCCTCCGAATATCGTGGCTGTATTGAGGATGAATGCCGCGATAGGAGCCAGGATAAGGTGACAGAGGAGTCCTGACAGGGCCGGCGCCATATATGAGAATGCGAGGACGAGTAAGGCGATAGGTACGATGGCTGTGACGGCAGGAGCCACGAGGAGATTGGCCCAAACTCCGTACACCGGAGTCGAGTTGAAGATCTGCAGGGTGATCGGAGCGGCAGTCATGCCCGCGATAACAGAGAGCGCTACACCATTGAGAACCATCCGGATCGGTATATCAATGCTGCGACGTGAACGGCTGGCTGCGATGTCCTTGCGTAGCACATGGGCGAGCAGGGCGGACCAGGAAGGCCAGAACGCCATCATACCAGCGACTATGGTGAACGAGAGTTGGAAGCCAGGATCCGCGATATTCGCCGGATCGATCGCCAGCGCCACGATTGCGGCGACGCAAAGGGCGCTGGCGCCATCGCGACTACGGTTGAACAGCGGCGCAGCGACGAAGATCGACGCCATGATCGCTGCGCGGACTACTGCGGGTTGACTGCCCGCCGCGACCGCGTAACCAGAGGCAGCCAGAATACAGACGCTCGCGGTGAGCCGATCGCCCAACCGAAGCCAGCGAAGAAGCAAGAGGACCAAACCTATGATGGAGGCGATATTCGCGCCTGACGCGGCGATGATATGGGCAAGGCCCGCTCGAGTCAGCTCGTTGGCGCGGCGGCCGGTGAGATCGGATCGACCGCCCAGGAGAAGGCCGTTGATCAGGCCAGCCTGATCGCTGGTCATATGGGCCGATAAGATCGCGTTGGTTCTGGACCTGAGCCCGAGCGCGGCTGCAGCTAAGCGGTAGTGCGGCGCTCTGGGTATGGCTATCACCGACCAGGCGGTCGTTCCAGAAGCGTTGAGGCGAGCGAACAGGCCGCGCCGCTCCCACAGAGCAGAAGCGCCAGACTCGCCGGGATTGGTCGGAGAACGGAAGCGTCGGATTTGCCCCCGCAGTCGGACCATATCTCCGATATGCGGCGGCTGCTTGCTAGCGTCCATCGGTAGCGCGATCCTGAGCAGACCGTTGGATCTGTGGGTGATGCCGTTCGGGCCATCTACGACACCGACTGCGAGCGTTCCAATGTGAATGCCGTTATGCGCCTCTGGCTCGTCGATCAAGCGACCCGTTACGGTCACATATTGGCCGCTCCAACGAGAAGGATCCTCGTTTCCTGGTTCTGCCTGAATCGATTGACGAAACGCCATCGCGCCCATGATCGCCAATAGAAGGCTGATGGTCGGTACGGTGTGTCCGCGGCATCGCCAACCGACGACCAACACGATCACTGCCATGCTGAACGCGATAGGGGCGGCGTACGGATTGACACCTGCAGAAGATCCAATGGCCATCGCGCCGGCCGCGGGTATTGCCGGGCGGTATCGGAACGTATCGCGCACCATGCCAGTTACGGTCGGTGCAGATGAACGACGACGGTTCGCAGTCCCCATCGATCAGCTCGGGTCAACCGTTCTGTACATCGATCACCCTCGCTGAGGATGGGGCCCTAGATGAAGATCTTGTAGACCTGAAGCCCGTTCGCGGGACCATAAATCGCCCAGAGTGAGCCGCATACATAGTCGCCAAGGGTAAGGCCAAGGAAGAACGGAACAGCAGCATTGTGCAGTCGCATCCCGCCGAAGCGTATGACGACGAGCTTGATGAGCCAGCTGACGAAGAACGCGAACCAGAAATAGTCCATCGCGAACGAAACCGCAAGAGCGTAGCCGGCGGGATGGAACGGCCACCATAGGAAAGCTCCGCGCATCATACGGAGGCCGAGAACGATAACGGCGCCGGCTATCACATAGGCCCGTTGTGACCATAATGGTTTCGTTGGCGTCTGGAGCCATGCGTTCAGACGGTCGTAGCTCTCGAAGCCCACCCAGGATTTATAACCGACGGCTTTGCTCGTAGCGCCTTCGGCGTAGGTGACATGGAGATTGGCGATGCAGGCGAAGATGATGGCCGCCACCGTCGCGAACGCGATAAGGGCGATAAGCCGTCCAATCTGCATCCTCCCATTATCGGCCAACTTGAAGGCCTCAATATGGTTCGGCATCGGATGACAGCGGTAGCAGCGGTTGTACCAGTACAGAACCGATGTGGTTGTAAGACTCTGAGCGCCGACCGTGTTGATGCCAAAGAGCGTTACGAGCACGGTCCTGGGGTTTACGAAGAAGATCTCATGGGGGGCGCCTAGCTCGGCTCGCACCCGTGTCATGGCGACTGCCAGCATAAAGAAGAGACCGAAGAAGATCAACGCTACCCATGATGATAGACCCGTCTGCCAGCTGAACCAAACAAGGAAGAGGCTGCCCGCTCCCAGACCGAGGTACGCCGCCCGGTACTGTCGTATCTCGCCCCGTTCGGTTGCAGTGTCATCGCCACCATGCCCGGAACGGCGGCCCCATGAGCATCGGTTCCACGTAAGACGAAACTGACTTCTGAGGCTCCACAATACGACCGATGCAAGGGCGATCCATGCTCCCGACGATTGCTGCTCGAAAAACGGAAAACCGAGATTCGAGGGCGAGTCCCATCCCTGAGAAGCGCCCAGTATCTGAAAGCCCTTCCGGGCTACATAGAAAAACCAGCATGAGAAGGCGAGATCGAGCGGTAGAAAGAACGCCAGACCGATCGCAAAGGGGTACAGAGAGATCGGTGTCCATCCAACAGCATTCCATGGACGCTGGGTCAGGTACGGAGCGAGATCAAAGAGCTTGACCTGAGCAAGATAGGGCCATGAAGGATACAGGTAGTGCATTCCATTGACGAAATCAATCGTTGCTGATACGGCGAAGCCGCTCCACATTACACGGCTACGCCAAAATGCCGCAGAGCGACCCCGATCATGGGTCATTGCGAGCGGGAGCTGGACGATAGGAAAGGCGAGTTTCTCGTTTTCTGTCCACGCCCTGCGTATGAGAACGCTGATGCAGAGGCACATGCCGATCAGTACCGATAAAAACAATGTCCACCAGATCAGAGGCCCTAGGAAAGGGTACAGGTATTTGGGTTCGTACCAGCGGACGCCCCCCTGGTAGAAGGCCTTTATCGCATCCTTACCGCCAGGATCGCTATCCTGTACCAGCAGAAAGCTCGTCGGTTTTAGGTACTGGAAGAAGGTCGAGTCATACTTGCGTTCGGGCGTATTGTAGCGATCCGCATGCGCGATGATGCCGAAGAGATTCTGGATCAAGTCATGGCCGGCGAGTACACAGCTGATGACAAGCATCACGTAAACGGTCAGGAGCTCGCCCTGACTGAAGGGTCGAATATGGCGCCAGCGCCCGACGATGGCATTGCCGATACAGAGTGTGAAGAGGAAGAAGATCGGTGTGATAAACAACGGCAGGCATGTGCCGTCGAGGGTGTACCAGCGGACTTCGACGATCGTGATCCAGAACGCGTTCACGGGCATGAGCAGGAAGCCCAGCAGCGCCGCTCGCGCCGTTATACCCGGTTCTGGGGCTGACGAAGGCGTACAATCGGATGCCGAGCCGGCCCTATCGGGTGGGATCTCCGGACCGACGGCATCACGTACCATGGCGCATATTAGCATACCGATCGGATGATGACAACCGGTAACCCCCTCTGTTGGAACCAGCTTATTGACAACGCCTATGGACAGATCCATAATCGATGCATGAAGTACTTGTCCTCAATCGTGGGGCGGCCCGTCCTGGAGCCATCCGGCCAGCCAGTAGGGCGTATACAGGACGTGTCCGCATCCCAGACGGATCGCCTTCCGACACTGACTGCCTGTCTGATCCGGGCTGCGGGAGTGGACCGCTGGATCGATCTGCACGCCTTTCAAGAGTTTACGGCGCACGCGGTTACGCTGCAAAGACCCCTCGATACGATTCAACCGTACGAGCCCGGACCGATGGAGGTTCTGCTCCGACGAGATGTCCTTGATAAGCAGATCGTTGATGTTCACGACTACCGCGTTGTTCGGGCGAACGATGTGCGCATCATCGAGACATCAGACGGTATGTGCGTGGTCGGGGTAGATGCCAGTCTGCGAGCCGTCCTTCGACGCATCGGGATCGCGGCGCCGATCGAAGCTCTTGCCCGTATGTTAGGAAAGCCGCTGCACTCCAATCTGATCGCGTGGGATGATGTGGAGACCCTGGAGGCAAGCGGCGCTGGCGGAGGGCGCATACGTCTGAAGATTCCCCATGAGCGGATCGCGCGACTCCATCCGGCCGATATCGCAGATATCGTAGAACAGCTAACTCCGCAGCAGCGTGCAGAGGTGATCGAAGCGCTGGATGTCTCCACTGCCGCCGATACGATTGAAGAAATGGAGGATGTCGAAGCCGCCGAGGTGATGGAGGCGCTCGCACACGAGAAGGCCGCGGATATCCTGGAGGAGATGGAGCCAGACGATGCCGCGGATGTTCTGGCTGACCTCTCAGAAGTGCGGACGGAGCAGCTTCTTGAGCATATGGAGCCCAGCGAAGCGGCAGGGGTCAAGGAGCTTCTTGCCTACGAGCATTCCACCGCAGGCGGACTGATGACCACGGAGTACATCTCTGTAGAGGCCGATATCAGCGCTCAAGCTACGATCGAGTATCTAAGAGCACGTGCGCCCCTCGCGGAGCATATCTACTATGTCTACATCGTAGACGGAGACGGTCACCTCGCGGGCGTTCTCTCCCTGCGGGACCTTATTGTGGCGGATCCCGCGGCCAGGATAGGCTCCATCATGGTCTCCAATGTCCGTTATGTCACGGTAGATGAAGATGCGGATGAGGTGGCCCAGATGATCGGCAAGTACAATCTACTCGCACTGCCCGTGGTCGGCGATGACGGACGGCTCGTCGGCATTGTAACCGTTGATGACATCGTGGATCATGTACTGCCGCCGGAACGTCGTCGCAGACTTCCGCAACTAACCGTCATGGATGACTAGCCGATCTCCGATGTAGCGGAGTAGTGGCGCTATCCCTTGAGCCCCGTAAGCGCTATGCCTCGTATGAATGTCTTCTGAGCGACGAGGAAGATCGCGATCATCGGGATGGTGATCACCGTTGCCGCAGCCATGAGCAGGGCCCATTCGCTGCCGTGACGGCCGAGAAATGCCTGAAGACCGATCGCCAGCGTATATTGGCGTTCATCATGAAGATAGACAAGCGGGTTCAGAAAATCCATCCAGGCCGTCGTAAACGCGAATAGTGCGATCGTAGCGACAGCGGGCTTGGCCATCGGAAGGATGATACGGAGTAGAATCGCCATCTCGGAGCATCCATCGATCTTCGCGGCATCAGAGAGCTCTCTGGGTACGGTAAGGAAGAACTGCCGAAGGAGGAATATCGAGAATGCGCTTCCAAGGAACGGCGGTACGATGAGAGGCAGGAAGGTGCCGGTCCAACCCAGGGCTCGAAATGTTAGGAACACCGGGATCATCGTAACCTGAGCCGGCAGCATGATCGTGCAGATCAGAACGAAGAAGAGCGGATCGCGTCCCTTCCAGCGTATACGAGAGAAGCCATAAGCCGGTGCTGCGGCGCTTATGACCGTGCCGATCGTTGACATAACACAGACGTATAACGTATTACGCAGGTAGAGCCAGAAGGGAAACGAGGCTAGCGCCGTCGGGTAGTTGCTCCACAGGATCGGCCGTGGCACCCAGTCGATGGCCGTCGTGAAGATCTGTGCATCGGGCTTCAGCGACGTCGAGACCATCCAGAGAAACGGCGCAACGAAGAGCGCCGATACACAGGAGAGAACCAGGTAGGTAGATGCGTCCGCCAAAAATCGCTGTCTATGCCGAACCGGCAACATCAACGAAGCCATCCTTCTACTCTGTTACCGAACATTATCACCGTGCTCGATGTACCGCGCATCGTTCTATATCATCCTCGAGACGTGCCCGACCCAGCGTCGTACCCGTGTCCGTGATCGTCTGCTGAGCAGGCCACGCGTTCCTACCCCTGTTCGTGTCCTTCTGGACCGCCTCCTTCTCGGGGGCAGGTAGTCATCCGTCGGAGACGGTCAATCTCGACAACCTGCTGCAGCAGCGGCTCGAGTTCATGGAGGCGGATCATCGTCGCGCCATCGGACAGCGCTGCTTCGGGATTGGGATGCACCTCTGCGAACAAAGCGTCAATCCCGACGGCAGCGGCGGCGCGAGCAAGGCACGGTATGTACTCACGATTTCCGTCGGAGCGCCCATTGCCCCCGCCGGGACGTTGCACCGCGTGGGTCACGTCCATACAGACAGGGTAGCCGATCTGCCGCATGATCGGAATCGCAGTAAAATCGACGACCAGCGCATTGTAGCCGAAGCTGATGCCTCTCTCCGTTAGCAGAATGTTGCGATTCCCTACAGAGGCCAGCTTCGCAGCGACATGCGTCATATCGGCCGGCGCCATGAACTGGCCCTTCTTAACGTTCACGCACGTACCTGTACTGGCGGCTGCAAGGAGCAGATCCGTCTGTCGACATAGAAAGGCTGGAATCTGCAGGGCGTCGACGACTGCCGCAGCCACCTTCGCTTGATTGGGCTCATGGATATCGGTAAGCACGGGTATACCGATCTGATCACGAACGGCGGCAAGGATCGCGAGACCTTCGTCCAGGCCGGGGCCGCGCGGCGCTTCATGCGATGTTCGATTCGCTTTGTCGAACGATGCCTTAAAGACGTAGGGAATACCCAACCGCGTGCATATCCCGGAGACAACGTCAGCGATCTCCAGGCAGAGATCAAGGCTTTCGGCCATACAGGGGCCTGCTATGAGCGTAAGGCCTGTTGCCTCATCTCCAATCACAATAGGACCGATCGTTGCGACGTGCAAGCGTACTCCTCCGAACGTTGAGGTGGGGTGTCACGGCCCCCGGATCCGATGGTGCCACCGGCGTATGGCGGCGGGCTCAGATGTCCGATATCCGGTATCATAATCGATCCATGGATCACAAGGCAAGGGAACCACTAGCCCGATGGATCGTACTTAGTATAGTGGCGCTAAGGAATATCTAATGCGACGTAGGATTGGCCAGAATCCGCACGGTCGTCTAAGAGGCGGTTGGGGACCACGAGGTCGAAGAGGTCTTCATGGACCTGAACGATCTCTATTGCCGGACAAGCTAGCGTGCCCACGCGTTGTGCTCGTTGGTTCACCCAACGTTGGTAAGAGCGTTCTATTTCATAGACTGACTGGTGTCTATGTTACCGTCTCGAACTTTCCCGGCACAACGGTCGAGCTTTCTCGCGGCTGGTTGCGTGGCTGCCCTCCTGTGCCCGCGAGTGAGGGGGCTTCGAGCGATCAATCGGAGCAGGGGGCAGACCAGATGGAGATCTGTCCCGATTGTACGGTAGAAGTTGTTGATACACCGGGCATGTACTCGCTCCATTCCACCACAGAAGATGAGCGGGTTGCGCGGGATGTCGTACTCCATATGCCGGCCGGAGCCTTCGTTCACGTTCTCGACATGAAGAACGCAGCCCGGATGCTGGCGTTCTCGCTCGAGCTGCTGGAGACAGGTGTGCCTCTGATCATCGCCGCGAATATGGCTGATGAGGCAGAGCGCGTTGGCATCAGACTGGATACGGACTTTCTATCAGGGGAACTTGGTGTGCCGGTGGTGGCGACGTCTGGAGTGACCGGTCTCGGCGTTGTCACGCTGTCGTCCATGATTTTGAAGACGCTGCTGGATTATGGCCCCGGTTAGCACTCGGCTCGATCCAGAGATCGAGGACGCGATTACCGAGGTGGCGGCCCTTCTTAGGGGAACCTACCGGGTCAGTCACCGGACTCTGGCGATCTTATTGCTGCTCGGTGACGAAGGGGTCGGAGCCATGGTGCATCGGGCCGAGGCTGCTCATCATTCGGCCATCGAACGCACAGTGGCCGCAACGCGTCAGCGTCTTGGCCGGGATATCGACGTACGCATACAACGATCGCGCCTTGACGCGGCCCGGGAGCTTGCTGGGAAAAGCCTCAGTTCCAATACGGTTACTGGCAGAAGTGTCGCTGAGCGTCTCGGGCAATGGTGTGCTCGTCCATCGACCGGTATCCCAATATTGGCGCTCGTGGTCTCTGTAGGATTGTACTGGTTCGTGGGTGTCTTCGGAGGAGGCACTCTGGTAGAGCTTCTCGAGGTCCAGCTGTTTGAACAACGCGTTAATCCTCTCGTCGTACGATGGACCGAGCGCTACGTTCCATGGGAACCCATCGTCAAACTGCTGGTGGGTGATTACGGGATCTGGACTCTCGGTATTACCTATGCGTTCGCGTTGATCCTTCCGCTGGTTGGCACGTTCTTTCTCGCGTTCTCCATTCTGGAGGATTCGGGATATCTCCCGCGACTTGCGTTACTCGTCGACCGCGGGTTCAAGCGCTTGGGACTGAGCGGTCGAGCTGTGATACCCATCGTTCTGGGCTTTGGCTGTGACACGATGGCTACGATCGTAACGCGCATCCTGGAAACGAAACGAGAACGCATGATCGCGACGTTTCTCTTGTCGCTGGCGATTCCGTGTTCGGCCCAACTCGGCGTTATGACCGGGCTGTTTGCCGGCAAACCAACGGCCTTTTCGATATGGCTGGGGATCATGGGTATCACGTTCCTCATGGTTGGATGGTTGGCCGCTCAGATCGTACCGGGTGAGGCTGCAGGATTCGTCCTCGAACTGCCACCGATGCGCTGGCCAACACTGGGCAATGTCCTTGCCAAGACCGTCTCGCGGATGCAATGGTATTTCATGGAGGTCGTGCCCTTATTCATACTCGCGAGCGTTCTGTTGTGGTTTGCGGAGATCGTCGGCGCCCTCAAATACGCTGTTGCAGCGACATATCCGATCGCTCGGATGCTCGGGCTCCCAGAACAAGCGGGGGAGGCATTTCTGTTCGGCTTCTTTCGACGAGACTACGGCGCGGCTGGCCTGTACAGAATGCAGGAGGATCACCTCTTGACCGGCAATCAGGAGCTTATTGCGGTCGTGACGCTGACCCTATTTCTGCCCTGTATCGCTCAACTGCTCGTCATGCGGCGTGAACGGGGCACAAAGGCCGCACTGGCGATTCTCGGCTTCATCTTCCCGTTCGCGCTCGCGGTCGGAACTCTGCTAAACTGGACGCTGAGATGGCTCGGAATACAGCTGTAGTCGAACATCCCGAGCTCGTACGCTGTACGATGTGCGGTAATGAGTTCAGCCAGGAAGAAGCGGCAATAGCGTGCCGCGCGTGCACTCTCGTCGGCGGCTGCCGCAAGACGCGATGTCCAGCCTGCGGATATGAGATGCCGGAGGAGACATGGCTCGCCCGCTGGATCCGCAAACGACTGGGTGGACGGAAAACGAGCGGCCATGACTAGAGAACACGCCGGCAGCCTGGCGCATGGAGGTAACGCGCGCTGATGTCCCTTGCGGAGATGGTGATAGGTCAGACCGCATATGTACGCACCGTTGCCCATCCTTCGGCGTCTACCCGGCACCGGCTGTTATCGCTGGGTATGGTTCCGGGCGAGCGGATCATCCTGGAACAACGTTCGCCATCCTTCGTGATCAGGGTTGGCTGGACGCGCATTGCTCTCGATCGTGAGACCGCTGAGCAGGTGTTCGTCACTTCCGAAGGTCACGATGGCGCCATCGACACCGGACGGGGCTGAAACGCCGCTATCGGGCGCCACAAACGCCTTCGAGGCGATCGCACCCTATTATGATCTCCTAATGCGGGATATCCCGTATCGTCGATGGCTTGGCTATATCCTGCGGCTCTACCGTCACTATCGTGGGCGCTCTCTTTGCCCCGGCGCACGGGTCCTTGATCTAGCCTGCGGAACCGGCACCGTCTCCCTGCTGTTGGCGGCACGAGGACTGGAGGTTACAGGCATAGACGCGAGTGCGGCAATGATCCAGCAAGCGCAGGCCAAGCGGAGGGGAACGTCGGGGCGTCTTGAGTTCCATACCCAGGACGCAAGCACGTTCGATATTGAGGGGCCGGCCTACGATCTTGTGATCAGCCTCTTTGATAGCCTCAACTACCTTACAACCCCAGTGGACCTTCAGCGAACACTAGAACGGGTATCTCATACCCTCAAGGCCGAGGGCCTCTTTATCTTCGATATCAACACCGAACACGCGCTGCGAACGAAAATGTTCGACCAGGCGGATCTTCGGGAATCGGAGCCTATTCGGTACCGGTGGGTGAGTGATTACGAACCGGAGGAGCGGCTCTGCACCGTCCACATGGACTTCTGGGTATCTTCTGACGGCGCCTCACGATGGTTCAAAGAAACACATATACAAAGAGCCTACGACGATGAAGAGATCCACGACCTGATGAAGCGCGCGGAGCTGACTGTGCTGGGCCAACACCGCGCATATACATTCGAAATGCCAGATACAGATACCGACCGGATCTTCTACATCGCCGCGCGCGAGAGCAAGTCATGATGGTCATAGCGATCGATGGGCCCTCGGGCGCCGGTAAGAGTACGGTAGCCCGAATGGTGGCGAAGCGCCTCGGTCTGGTCTACATCGATACAGGCGCGATGTATCGGGCTGTTGCCCTTGCGGTTCTGCGTGCGCAGATACCGATGGAGCATACAGAGGATATCATCGGGATTGCCGAAAACGTGACGATTCGGTTCGAACAACCCTCCGCAGAGGAGCCGAATGCGGCTCAGCAAGTATGGCTTGGTGATGAGAACGTTACGGACCGGATTCGGGATCCCGCAGTAACGCAGTTGTCCTCTCCCGTCTCGGCGATCGGCGGCGTCCGAGCCGCACTGGTCGCGAGACAAAGGGAGATGGCGCGTTCGATAGGCGTCGTCATGGAGGGCAGGGATATCGGGACCGTGGTCCTTCCATGGGCGGAGGTGAAGGTGTTTCTGACGGCCTCACCACAGGAGCGCGCCCGTCGCCGATGCGCCGAACTCGCGGCCAAAGGACATCCCGCCGACATCGCAGTCGTCGCGGCACAGATGGCGGAGCGGGATGAACGCGATAGCACCCGATCGGACTCCCCACTGAAACCTGCGGATGGCTCCGTATTCATCGATTCTGATGGACTATCGGCGTGCGAAGTTGCCGAGCGTATTATATCTATGGCACGGAGCGTGGAGTGTCGCCGATCTACCGAATGAGCCGTGGGCTGGTCCGATGTCTGCTCCGACTTCTAGGACCTACTACGGTTATCGGTCACGACCGGATTCCTGAGTCGGGCGGCGTCATCATCGCATGCAATCATGTTAGTCTGCTCGATCCGCCCCTGGTTGGCTGCAGTGTCCGCCGAGAGTGTGCGTTCATGGCGAGACACGATCTCTGGAAGTTCCGGCCGTTTGGCGCCCTCATCAGTCGACTGAACGCATTTCCTGTCCGGCGCAACACTGCAGATCGTGGTGCGATCAAGGAGGCGATCAGACGCCTGGATGAAGGCCAGGTCCTCGTGTTGTTCCCTGAGGGGACGCGAAGCCATGACGGCAGACTTCAACCGGCTGAGCCGGGCTTGACAATGATCCTGCAGCGCTCAAAGGCTCCTGTCATTCCGTGCGCATTGGTCGGACCGGAGAAGATGCTGCCGCATGGGCGTCGAATACCAAACCCAACGAGGCTTAAGGTGGTATTCGGCAAGCCCTATTACCCATCGGCACAGGCAACGCGAGAGGAGGTGCTATTCGCGGTGATGGATTCCATTGCTCGTCTTCTTATCGAGCATCGACCGGATCTTCCTCCAGGACACGGATATCGCCTTGACGGCGCGTGAACCGTACGGAGTCCAGATATTCGAGAATGGGAACGATATGTTTGCGGCTGGAACCCGTCAGATCCCTGAGACGACCCGCCGTAATAGTGCCGGTACGGCGTATCTCCTCTGTGATCACTCCTTTGAGCCGATCGATGGACCGATGTCCGAGATAGATACCGCTCGCTATCTTCAAGATATCACCCCGATCGAGCGCCACGGGGAGAAGCGCTTCAACGGCCTGTCTCGGCACACCAATCTGTCGCGCGAGTTCCTCGACCTTCGGCGCCGCAACATAATGCTGCTCAATGGCGGCAACAATCCTGCTGACGAGCGCCTCCTGCTTGGCGTTTAGCGCTACCTCGAAGTCCGGCAGGCGCACGATCGGACCGTCCATGATCATCGTTGCAGCCGCTGCCCAATGTGCAACCAGGTCCTGGAGGTATCGATCCCGATCCGACGCAGGAAGCCTTGGGATGGGAAGCGTCGATAACAGCTCGGCCCTCGGCATGCCCTTTCGTAGCGGATAGGAAGAATGGTAGGCCGATAGCGCATCGACAGCCGCCTTCGTATTAGCGTCGAGCTCCGAGGTGGCGATATATCGTTTGGCGCGGACCAACCGGACAACTGATTGCCGGTCGATGAGCCCGCCGAGTGCAGCCTCGATATCGGGAACGGTAAGGCCCGTAGCAGCCGATATCGTTGCGATATCACCCCCGCCTGCTGTTCGCTCCAACCAGTCGGAGACGATCGCGTCGACGGAGCCAGTCGCGCGAGCGTCCAGCGCCGATCGGATCGCGGTAGCCAGCCCTCGGCGGGGGGGAGCCGGATCTACGATTGTACCGCCGCCCAGGATCTCCATCGGGGAATAACGCCGGACGATGAACCGATCTCCTGCAACGCAGGCGATCGGCTGGTTCAGGCGTATTTCAAGATGCATCACATCTCCAGATTGGACCTGGTCATTCTGATGAATGCGTAAGCGGCCGATGGTCTCACTCCCGCCATGGTGCAAGCGTATCTGGTCACGATCTTTGAGGATCTCTCGACCGGCTTCGGTGGGCTGAAGGGCGGCCGCAATGCGCGATGTTGCGATGACGCTGCCCGGACCAGCAAGAGTCGAGCCGCGCGTGACATCGTCAACCTCCAGGCCTGCAACATTAATCCCGAGCCGCATTCCGGCCACGGCATGCTCGAGGGACTCACCGTGCGACTGGAGACCTCGTATGCGCGCCGGAAGATCACGCGGGAATAGGCGCAGGATATCGCCAGAACGAACGGAACCCTGCAGCAGCGTGCCGCGTGCGACGATGCCACGGCCGGGAGCGATGAAGGCGCTATCGACCTGGAAGCGAGGCGGGAGATCGAGACGGCGATCCGGGGTCCTTGCCGCTGCATCTGCCAACTCGCGCCTGAGAATGCCGACCCCGGCGCCCGAGATCGAGTCAACGAAGACGATCGGCGCGTCGGCAAGAAACGTCCGCCGGCAGGCGTCACGGACCTCGGATGCGACCACTTCGAGCCACTCGGCGTCCTGTCCCTGGGATTTTGTGATGGCGATTAGGCCTGTGCGGATCCCGAGAAGGTGAAGTGAAATGATATGATCGACGGTTTGTGGCATCACACCTTCGTCGGCTGCGACGACGAGTAGCGCGATGTCCACGGCCACGGCGCCGGCCAGCATGTTCTTCAGGAACCGCTCATGGCCCGGTACGTCGATCACACCCAGGTGGACTGCATCATCTACGCGGAGAGAGGCATACCCGAGGTCGATCGTCATACCACGGACCTGCTCCTCTAGGAACCGATCAGGGTCGGTACCGGTTAGCGCCTTGACGAGGGCGCTCTTACCATGGTCGACATGGCCTGCAGTGCCGACAATGAGATGACGCACTCTAGATCTGCTCCAGGAACGCAAGGACCTCTGCGCGTTGGGGCATCGACGGTTGAGCCCCGATGCGAGTTACCGATAGGGCGGCCGCAGCGGCAGCGAACCGAAGCGCGCTGGCGAGCTCGGCTTCATCCGATGGTGTAGGACACGAGCCGTCCTGGTCCAGTAGAGCGATCGTTAAGGCTGCCGTGAAACAGTCCCCGGCGCCGGTAGCATCGACGGCTTCAACCGAGTAGGCCGGGACGCGTATCGCATTGCGGTGCGTCGCCGCGTAGGCTCCATCGGCTCCGAGGGTGATGACGACCATATCCGGTCCGAGATCCATCAACGCGATCGCGGCTCGGACGGGATCAAAGTCATCCGTCAACGTCGTTCCGAGGAGCGCACAGGCCTCGCCAGCATTTGGAGTCAGGCATCGAACGCCGAACAGCGCCTCAGTCTCTAGTTCGCATGCGGGTGCAGGGTTCAGGATAACCGGCAGATCGAACTCCCGGCATCGGTTGATGGTATGAGTTACCGTATTGATAGGCACTTCACACTGGATCAGGACAGCAGAAAAATCGGATCGTGTGCGGAACACGTCGTCGATATCCTCCGGTGTAACGCACATATTGGCGCCGGGAGCTACGACGATGGAGTTCTGGCCGTCGGGAGCGACAGCGATCAGAGCGACTCCGGACGATGCACCGGAGTCCGTTCGCAGCGACGTCACATCGATGCCGTGACTGGAAAGGCTCGAGCGCGCAGTATCCCCGAAGACATCGTTGCCTACGCGGCCCACGAATGAGACCGATGCGCCGAGGCGCGCTGCCGCGACGGCCTGGTTCGCACCCTTGCCTCCTGGGACCACGGCGAGGTCACCCCCGACCACGGTCTCGCCCGGTGAGGGGATCCGGGGCACCCGGACCACCATATCCGTATTGGCGCTGCCGATAACAAGAACTCGGGGGGTATGTTCCATCGCGACCTCCTATTGCCAGAACTGGTATGTGGGCACACCCATCGCAATGCCGTAGATATTCCAGAGACTCCCAACGACGAACTGTCCGATGATTAAGCCTAGAAAGAACGGCACGGACTTCTGAAACGCAATCCGACCGCCGTACCGTAGGATCGCCACCTTTACCATCCATGCGATGGCAAGCGGCACCCAGACGAGGTTGATCTCCCAGCTTGCGGTTACGGCATAGCCAAGGGGATGGAATGGCCACCAGGCGAACCGGACCCGCATTAGTTGGAGCGCAATGGCGGTCAACAATCCTACGCCGATGGCGATCGCCGGTTCGGGCGTGCCTATTCGTGGTGTTCGCAACCAACCTTCAAGACGGGCATAGGCCTCCGGGCCGAAACCCGATACTGATTTGGCGCGCGCTCCATAGTCGTACATTAGATGCAGTATGGCCCAGAACGCCACGAGACCGGAGATGATACCGAAGACCGCAAGCGCCCAGAACCATGATCGGTATTCAGAGCGAGCCTGTTCGGCTAGCTTGAAGGACTCGAGTTGATGGGGCATGGGGTGCGAGCGATAGGCGCGATTGAACCACCAGAAAAGGGAAAAGACAGTTAGTTGACCGCCGCTGAACGACCGGGGGCCGAATGCATCGACCAGAATGGTATCAGGTCCGGTGAAGTGTAGATCGTGGACCGGTGTGCCCATCTCGGCGCGCATGCGCGTGATGGCGAGCGCCAGGGCGAAATAGATGATGAAGACGACGATCGGAAGCCACGGCCCCATACCGAGAGCCGAAGTCATCCAGCATAGGAGCGCAATCCCTGCTACGATCCCGACCGCAGACGAACGATAACCGAGCGGCTCGGCGCTGTCGTCGATCGCATCGGGCCGCCCTAGTATGCGACGGCCAACCTGCCTAAGGTAATCCCGACTCAGCCAGACGGAGGTGAAGCAAAAGGCCATGTAGGCGCCGAATGCCTGCATATTCGTGTAGGGAAACTGGGGATCTTGATCCCACGCCATGGCCACAGCCAACACCAGCTGCGCTTTCCAGAAGAGATAGAAGAACCATGCAGAAAACAGAAAGTCCATGGGCATCAACATCCCGAGGCCGATGAGGAACGGGTAAAAGGAGATCGGCGTCCAACCGATCGCATTCCATGGTTTCTGGGTTACCCAGTCATTGAGATTGTAATAACTGATTCCCCGGCCCGGGGTTAGGATCGTTGGGATGCTCGGATAGTAAACATTGAGGCTATTGATCGTATCCACGCCTGCGGCAAGGACAAACCCAAGCCAGAAGAGTCGATTGCGGAACAATCCGATCTTCGGGGTAAAAGACTGATCGTTGGTGATCTGGAGCGGAAGCTGCACGATCGGATAGGTAAGACGCTCGTTCTCAGTCCATTGCCTGCGTAGTATCGCGTTCGCACAAAGCATTACGAATAGCATCACTCCAGTGAACGCGGACCAGAACAGCGCGACGGGCAGCCATGCTCGAAGGTAGTCCATCCGATAGAGAGTGTCGTTCCCTGCAAAGAAGCCTCGGAGGATGTGCTTATCCGTTACAAACGCCCACTTTGGCAGATAAGGATCCATAAAGAGGCTCTTCCAGTTGTTCGAACCATCCGCGTACTGGTAGGGCCAGGCGAGAGTTGGGACAAGCACCTGGAACATGTCGTGCCCCGAAAGGCATGAACCAATAGCCAGGACCGCATACACGAAGAGTATCTCGCCCCGTTGCATAGCGACCCGCGGTAAGCGTCTCTGGATAGCGCGGTTGACCAGGGTTACGCATATAAGGATGAAGATCAAGTTGAAGAAGAGGGAGATCGTCGTCGGATGCGCGGAATACCGGACGGCCTCCATCTGCACGATCCAGTACGCATTGATGGGCAGGAGCAAACAGCAGGCGAGGACGGAACGCCAGGTTACGGCCCTCGTGCATTGCGCTGGTTCGGGCGCAGTCGTAGTGCTGGATCGCCGACTCAACGGTCCCGTTCCACTACATATCGGGCGACAGCCCGAAGAGGCTCAGCAGCAGGTCCAAACTCGATAATAGCCTCGATCGCTTGTTCCACCTCGGCACAGGCGAACTCGCGGCTCACCTCCAATCCGAGCACCTTCGGGTAGGTCGCCTTGTTCTGACGCAAGTCCGAACCGACCCGTTTACCGATCCGCGATTCGTCTCCAACCAGATCCAGGATGTCGTCGGTAATCTGGAACGCGAGGCCGATATGCTCGCCGTACTTCATCAAAGATCGAACTCTGGAGTCATCCGCTCCAACGAGCATTGCGCCGACGGATGCCGAGGCCATCAGGAGCGCACCGGTCTTCGACGCGTGGATCTTGCGAAGGGCGTCTGCGTCGATGCTCTGCCCTTCACTTTCCATATCAGCCACCTGACCCCCAACCATCCCTCGAGTGCCGGACGCTCTCGCTACCATATTCAGCGCCTGGACGCGCCGTACCGGATCCAGATCGGATCGATCCTCAGTGAGAAGTTCAAAACCCAGCGCCAGAAGCGCATCGCCAGCGAGGAGCGCCAGCGCTTCTCCAAACAAGACATGGTTCGTCGGACGGCCCCGGCGGTAATCATCATCATCCATACATGGCAGATCATCATGGATTAACGAGAATGCATGAATACACTCCAGACCACAGGCTGCGTGCATCACCCGATTCGGATCGGCGCCTACAGCTTCAGCGGATGCGAGGACCAGGATCGGACGCAGCCGCTTTCCCGGCGCAAGGACGCTGTACCGCATCGCTCGATGAAGCTCTGTGGGATCAACCGTTTCATCAGGGAGCGCTCGGTTGAGAGCGGCCTCAACGGCGGTCCGGCAACGGCGCATATAGGCTTCGAGGTCCATTCCCGCTCCGTGTAGACTGGGGAGATGGACACCATTATAATGCCTACGGTCCAGCATCGTCTATCCGCTCGATGGACCCGCGTAGATCAGTACGGTCGGTATAATGCCCTGTAACCAGGTGATGACGACGAACACCCTTCGGCAAATCCCATCGATAACGCAGCTGCTCGCCCATGAGCGCACAGCATCGCTCCTTGCGCAATATGGCCGATCGCGCGTACTGGATACTCTACGCACGACCGTCGGACAAGTGCGGGACGAGATCAGCGCCGGCCTGAGTCCACCCTCTACGGAATGCCTTCTCGAGCGCTCTGCCGCCATCCTGGCGCGTTCAGCTCATCGTGGGCTTGTCCGAACCATCAATGCATCGGGTGTTCTCCTTCATACCGGACTGGGCCGTGCGCCTCTCCCGACCGAGGTCCTTGAGGCTATCGTCGATGCGTCTGGTTACTGCTTGCTGGAGATCGATCCTGAGACGGGACGGCGAGGGGATCGCCAGGCGATGATCTCGAAGCAGTTATGCAGCCTATCCGGAGCCGAGGCGGCTATGGCAGTGAACAACAACGCTGCGGCCGTAATGCTTGCGATCGCGGCGCTGGCGACCGGCCGCGAGGTGGTCGTATCTCGCGGCGAGCTAATCGAGATTGGCGGCGCCTTTCGTCTACCCGATATCATCAGTGCATCCGGCGGTCTGCTGGTCGAAGTCGGCACGACGAACCAAACGCGAAGGGCAGATTATGAAACGGCGATCACCGATCGGACTGCAATCATCCTCAAATGCCATCCGAGCAACTATCGCATGCAAGGGTATACCTCCGCAACCTCTCTGGACGAGCTTGCCCAGGTCGCAAGTCGTGCTGGTACGCTTCTTATCTACGATGCAGGGAGCGGTGCGCTGGACCCTAGCGACGCACCCCAACTGGACAAAGATACGGTTCTGGCAGAGGCAATCAACGCGGGTTGTGATCTTGTACTCTGTAGTGGAGACAAGCTCCTGGGAGGACCGCAAGCGGGCCTGATCATGGGCAGGGCTGCGCTGATCGATAGACTGCGTATCCACCCGCTGGCCCGAGCCATAAGACCGGACAAGCTCACCATAGCAGCCGTGATCGCAACGCTGAATCTCCATACCGATCCCGACATGAGGCGAACGACCATTCCGGCTCTCGCCGCAATCCACAGGGATATCCGGGAAATCCGCAGATCTGCACTGCGGGTGATTGGAGCGATCAAGAAGGTCTTACCGGAGGGATGGATGGCGGCAGTTGTACGGGACGAGACAGCGATCGGCGGCGGTGCATCGCCCGACGGGTCTCTGCCGACATGGTGCGTGCGTCTTGAAGGGCCTTCGGAAACCGATGCCGTGACCGGTTTGGCCAGGGACTTGCGCGCGAGTAATCCGGCGATTGTGGGACGGATCCGAGATCATGCCTTGATCCTGGACATGCGCGCGGTATTTCGCGCGGAGGAAGGCCTGCTAACGGAGCAGCTCCATAGAGCGCTGATCGACCGACAATGACCGACGACCGGAAGCGGATCGCGCGATTGACCCACGTAGTTCGATGCGCAGGATGAGCATCGAAGATCGGCGCCGCCGATCTCGCGCAGGTGCTGCGCGAGTTGCCTCTGCCGGACGATCCCCGGATCATCGTAGGCTATCAGACTGGAGACGATGCAGGTGTGTACCGTCTCACCGATGAGCTTGCTACGGTTCACACGGTTGATTTCTTCACGCCGATTGTCGACGATGCCGAGATGTTCGGATCGATCGCGGCAGCCAACGCTCTATCCGATGTCTATGCGATGGGGGGCACACCCCTAACAGCGCTCAATATCCTTTGTTATCCGGTGAGCGAGCGGGGAACGGATGAGGTCGAAGCGATTCTGCGCGGGGCCCTGGCCAGGGTCCGGGAATCTGGCGCTCACTTGATCGGAGGACATAGCGTCGACGATCCTGAGCCGAAGTTCGGGATGGCCGTCACCGGTCTCATCCGACCGAATGAGGTCGCAACAAACGCCGGAGCCCGAGTAGGCGATCGAATCGTACTGACCAAGCCTCTCGGTACGGGCATCGTTACGACAGCGGCCAAGTACGATGCATGCCAGGAGAGTGAACTCGCCGAAGCGTGTCGGTGGATGGCTATGTTGAATAGAGGCGCAGCGGAAGCGATGAGGGCCATCGGTATCGGCCCCGATCGGCCGGTACATGCCGCGACGGACATCACCGGTTTTGGCCTTCTTGGGCACCTGTACCGGCTCGGATGTGCGAGCAAAGTATCGATATCGCTCGATAGCCAGGCGCTGCCTGTGCTAGATGGGGCGATCAGATTGGCTGCGTCGGGCTATGTGACCCGAGGGGATGAGGAGACACGTCACCATCTGGGCGCTGCATTGCGGATCGGAGGCACGGTTGCTCCGGAGCTGGTAAGCATCGCACTCGACCCTCAGACCTCGGGCGGTCTGGCGATCGTCGTCGATGATTCGAGCGTTTCTGGCCTGCTGATGGAACTGGATCGACGTGGTATCATCGGCTATCCCATCGGCGAAGTGGGTTCAGGCGATTCGACAATCGTCGAACTGCGGTAAACTGGGATGATTCGCGGCACGTATGACGGCTGCGGATGGCGTTGCCTGGACGGGCGGTTGCGGGGGTGGATGGGGCCTGGTGGCTTCCCCGGTCTTCAAAACCGCGTGGGGGGTGGGTCACACCCGCTCCCGGTGGGTTCGATTCCCACACGCTCCCGCCAGAGCGCTTGATAAGGAGCGTCGCCGGACAGTATAATGGTTGACGTCGCATGGGGCTGTAGCGCAGTTGGGAGCGCGTCTCAATGGCATTGAGAAGGTCAGGGGTTCGAATCCCCTCAGCTCCATGGCCTCTTGTTTTGCTGCGTCGATGGATCCAGGCGGGCATCGCTTCCGTGCTGCTCAGTATTGCGATAAGCCACACCTGTCCAGGTCAAACGACGCCCTCACGCCCTGAAGCCATTGTACTTGTACAGCCGATCGGAACGGTGATTCAGGTGGTGGTGACCTATCGCGGCTCCATTGACGATACTGTCGCCAGGGGGCACGCTCAGGCCTTCGCCCGGTTAGCTGGAGGCAGGATCAGCTCATTGACGGTGAAGAGGGTCGATGTTAGCGATGCTAGGAAGCGCTCACCCGATCATCCTGTACAGACGAGTTTGGAGATGATGCTCGAGGGCGGGTCCCTGCTATCGGGTACTGGCATCAACCTGCAGCCTGTGGTTGCCGGACTAAGGGGTCTCCGATCGCTCGAGTTCTTGCTGATGGTCCCGCCGATCCCCGGGTTCGATGGCCTTCGGCGATATGATTCAGACGGGGTCCATATCGAACTAATCCACGAAGGCAACCCTTATCGGTATACCATCGACATCAAGCCCGGGGCCCATCCAGTCCCCGTGATACCGGCCCATGCACCCGTCGAACCCACCCCTCGCGCGAGTCCTCAGCAACAAGCGGCGCCGCCACGCACCCCGATCCTGATCGTAGCGGTGCTGGGGGTCGGCGCGGGGTTGGCTGTCTACATCGCCATGCGCGGCCGAGCGGACCGCCCGCAGGGCCGGTCATAACGAGAATCGTCTCAGCCAGAACAATGGCCGCGCTGAGTTCGCGGAAAGGAAACATACCTTGGTAACTCTCGATGAACTACTCCTCTATGCTGAGGAGCGCGATGCATCTGACCTCTTCATCAGGGCGAACTGTCGTCCGGCGCTGCGCGTCCACGGACGGATCGCAGAGTCGGAGTATGAAAAGCTAACAGCCGAGGAAACCCGAGCGCTGGCCTATAGCAAGATGACCGGACGTCAGATCGAAGAGTTTGATCGGCATCATGAGATGGACCTGGCCTTCGATCTTGGCGATACCTCCCGTATCCGATGCAGCGTGTATAAACAACGCGGCACTGTTGCCCTTGCGAATCGGCTGATCCCAATGCGGATCCGGAGCCTGGAGGAGCTTGGTATGCCTCCAACCCTTGCCGAGTTCACCAAGAGCCGTAACGGTCTCGTATTGGTGACAGGGCCGACAGGCTCCGGAAAGTCCACGACGCTTGCGGCCATGATCGACCTGATCAACAGCAGTCGTCACGTGAACATCGTCGCAATCGAAGACCCGATCGAGTATGTGCACCGTGACAAGATGGCGATTATCAGTCAGCGGGAGATAGGGATCGATACGGACTCGTTCCAGGAAGCGTTGAAGCGCGTTCTACGGCAGGCCCCCGATGTCATCCTCATCGGTGAGATGCGCGATATCGAAACGATGAACGTTGCCCTGCAGGCGGCGGAGACCGGCCACCTCGTATTCGCGACAGTTCATACTTCGAGCGCCGCAGAGACACTCGACCGTCTCTCGAACATGTTCGCACCCCATGAGCGGCCCATGCTCTGGCTCCGCCTCTCCATCTCACTCCGGGGTGTCGTATCGCAGAAACTGCTACCCCGGGCCGACGGCGCTGGCCGTGTAGCCGCCATCGAAGTAATGGTCGTCACGCCGACCATCGTGAAGATGCTCGAGGACGGTAAGAGCGAAGACATCTACTCGCAGATCCGCCAGGCTGGTCAGGAGACCTACTGGGGTATGCAGACGATGAACCAGTGTCTGCTTCGTTTCGTACGTGCGGGAGTTATTACCCCGGAGGAGGCTCTGGCGGCGGCAGGCAACTACACTGAGATGCGGCAGATGCTGCGCCGCTAAGAGCTCGTCGATCAGAAAGGCTCTCGTATACCGATGGTTCATATCGACGATCTACTACGTATGCTTGTGGAGAGCGATGCTTCCGATCTGCATCTGAGGGTTGGCGAACCACCGGTTATGCGTATTCACGGCTTGCTGAGGCGGGTCCCACAGATGCCGGCGCTGACCGACCGCGATATGTATGACACGCTTTACATGATCCTGAACGAAGATCGGCGATCCCGCTTCGAGCAGAACATGGAACTCGATATGTCCTATGCTGTGCCGGGTCTGGCGCGCTTTCGTGTCAACCTGTTTCGCCAACAGGGGCATATCGGCGCTGTGATGCGTGTGATACCGTTTGTTATCAAGACCATCGATGAGTTGATGATCCCACCGGTCGTCAAGGACCTCTGCCTCCTTCCCAGAGGCCTCATTCTCGTTACAGGACCGACGGGATCGGGAAAATCCACAACCCTGGCTGCCATGGTTCATCATATCAACGAGCGTAAGCCGAAGTCCATCATCACCATCGAAGACCCTATCGAGTATCTCCATAAGGACCGGATGGCCTCGATCAACCAGCGTGAGATCGGCGTCGATACGCACAGCTTTGCGGCCGCCTTGAAGCACGTGATGCGCCAGAATCCCGATATCATCCTTGTCGGTGAAATGCGCGATCTGGAGACGATCCACCTTGCGATTACTGCCGCCGAGACAGGACACCTTGTCTTCGCCACTCTACACACAACAGACGCGCCGCAGACTATCGACCGCATCGTCGATGTATTCGAGCCTGAACGACAGCAACAGATACGAACGCAGCTCGCAGTGACCCTGCAAGCGGTCGTCTCTCAGACGCTTCTGCCCCGTGCTGATATGAATGGACGGATTGCGGCCTTCGAGATCATGGTTTGTACCCCCGCGATACGGACGCTGATCCGCGAGAATAAGACCCATCAAATGTATACGGATATCCAAACGGGAAGCCAGTTCGGCATGCAGACCCTGGACTCACACCTCCTGCAGCATGCTATCAAGGGTCACGTCTTGTTCGAAGATGCCCAATCGAAATCGTCGAATCCGTTCGAGTTTGAGGCGCGTTACAAGAAGGCTCTTGAACGCCGGCAGACGGCCGAGACCGCTGCATCCTGACGCCCGTGGTTACCATCGACCAGCTTCTCTATACCACAGTCCATCATTCGGGATCGGACTTACACATTAAGGCCGAGAGCCCGCCTCTTGTACGAATCCACGGCGACCTGGTTCAGCTTGAGATGGAGCCCATGTCGCAGGAGGAGACCAAGCAGCTCTCGTTAAGTGTTCTCAGCGAGGCGCAGCGCGCTCGCTTCGAGGACGAGCTGGAGTTGGACTTCGCCTACGAGATCCCGGGACTTGCGCGGTTTCGGGGCAATATCTACCAACAACGTGGGGCGATCCAGAGCGCGTTTCGGGTGATTCCGCTGCGTATCCAGAGTATGGAAGAGCTCGGTCTACCGGCTGTCTGCAGATACTTCTCCGAGCGACCTCGAGGTCTTGTACTTGTAACAGGGCCAGCCGGCTCAGGCAAATCGACTACCCAGGCCGCAATGATCGATTATGTAAACAGTAACTATCCGGTGCATATCGTAACGGTGGAAGATCCCATCGAGTTTATACACGAAGACCGCGAATCGCTGATCAACCAGCGGGAGCTCGATACCGATACACTCTCCTTTTCCAACGCCCTCAAGTATGTACTCCGTCAGGATCCCGACGTGATTCTTATAGGCGAAATGCGCGACCTCGATACGATCCATCTCGCGATCACGGCTGCCGAAACAGGGCATCTGGTCTTCGGTACGTTACATACAACCGACGCGGTCCAGACGGTCGATCGCATTATCGACGTGTTTCCGACCTATCAACAACAGCAGGTGCGGATGCAGCTCGCGGTCAATCTGATCGGCGTCATCTCCCAGACACTGGTCAAACGTGCTGATGGTCAGGGGCGTGTCGCGGCATTCGAGACTCTTGTCGCGATTTCGTCCGTACGCAACCTGGTGCGAGAGAATAAGACCTATCAGATCGGGTCGCTGATCCAGACGGGTCAGAGGCATGGCATGATGTCTCTCGACCAATCGCTAGCCGACCTCTATAGCAGGCGTCTCGTAACCTATCGCGACGCCCTTGAGAAATCCTCCAACGTTCACGAGTTCAAGGCGCTGGCAGGAGAGGCTCCAGAAGATAGCCAATAAACACTTGGGGCGAGGCGTTTGTGCGTGAGCGTCCTTGCGCGCTCATTCGTCATTCGCCGGATCGTAGGTGTACAGGCTACCTGGGCTCTTCCTACAAAACACCCGGGTGTGCGGTTGAACGCTCCTTCCGCGGCTGGTGAAGGTACACTAACGGATCGTGGGTGTACCAGCCAGAACTGCGGCCATGTACGCAAGGAGCCATGTGCAGACCTTGCGGCCAGGGGACACGGTCCGATCTGCGATCACCGTGTTGGAGTTGTATCAACAGCCGATACTGCCGATCATCGGAGAGGATGACGGCCTGATAGGCGTTCTCACCGCCCACTCGATCGCCGTTGCGTTGACGGGGCATCAAGGGGCGATGGCGGTTGGATCTGACGCGCCCTGCGCCAAGATCATGGTTGCGCCTGATCTCGTAGCGGCATCCGATGAACCTGTTCGCGCAACGATCGATCGTTGGTTGGATGCGCAGAGCCCGGGGGTAGTGGTCGTCGACGCGGGCCGTGTTGTCGGTCTGATCGGTCCCGCCGAGATTTGTCTCGCACTTCTAGAGGACGATTCTTAGGGGCCGAAGGTCGGTCCGACCTATAGGGCTCCAAACTCAAATGGAGGACGATCCACGTGTGTAGTGCCAGTACGATACGAGCGCTCATCGGCGCCGCTGCAGTATGCGCCGCGCTCACACTTACAGGCTGTAAGGATAAATCGGGTTCCTCGGCCAGTCGCCCCAAAGAGATCGTTATCGGTGAATACGCCTCGCTAACGGGAACCACAGCAACATTCGGGACCAGCACGCATCGAGGAGTGCAGATGGCCATCGATGCCGCCAATGCCGAAGGCGGGATCAACGGGATCAAGCTGAAGCTCTTGACCGAGGACGATGCGTCCAAGCCCGATGTGGCGCGGACGGTGGTTACCAAACTGATCGCGCAATATAAGGCGGTTGCGATCTTGGGCGAAGTCGCCAGCACCCGATCCCTGGCTGCCGCGCCGGTATGCCAGCAAAACCAGGTGCCGATGATCACCCCCTCTTCCACCAATCCCGAGGTTACCAAGAAAGGCGACTATATCTTCCGCGTCTGTTTCACCGATGACTTCCAGGCGGCAGTCATGGCCCATTTCGCCCATGATCAGGGCTACAAACGGGTCGCGGTGTTTACCGATATGAAGAACGATTATAGCGTCGCCTTCGCTCAGCACTTTGCTGAGGAGTACAAGCGGTTAGGCGGCGTAATCGCCGCGGAACAGGTGTACCAGGAAGGGGACACCGACTTCAAGGCGCAACTAACCTATCTAAAAGCCGCAAGCCCTGACGCTGTGCTCGTACCCGGGTACTACAGTGAGGTTGGGACCATCGCACGCCAGGCCCGCGAGATCGGCCTGAGCGTGCCATTGATGGGAGGCGATGGCTGGGACTCACCGCGCCTGATCCCGGGTGCAGGCGGAGCGAACGGCGCACTCGAGGGCTGCTACTTTAGCAACCATTACTTTGCCACCGAGCTCAAGGAGAAGGTAACACAGGACTTTCTCAAGGCATATCAGGCGAAGTACAACGTAAGCCCGGATGCGCTCGCGGCTCTCGGTTATGACGCCGCGCGCATCCTTATCGATGCGCTCAACCGCTGCACCAAGTACGATGGACCATCGATCCGTGATGCTCTGACGAAGACCAGGGATTTTGCCGGCGTGACGGGCAAGATCACACTGGACTCCAACCGCAACGCGCGGAAGGCTGCATTGATTCTGCAGATCAAGGGTGATAAGTTCGCGGTCTACAAATCCTATACTCCGGAGCAGATTGGACAATAGGGGTGCAGGCGTTTCTCCAGCAGCTCGTCTTCGGAATACAACTAGGCAGTCTATACGCGCTAATCGCCGTTGGCTATACACTGGTCTACGGTGTCCTGCGCCTGATCAATTTCGCCCACGGCGATGTGTTCATGGTCGGGGCGGTGATCTGCTATTACGCATGTACGAAGTGGCTGCCATTCGCCGATCTCGATAAATACCCGGCCGCCGCCGGCCAGAATGTATGGATGGCTCTGCTGGTGCTGTTGATCGCGATGGTCGGATGTGGAGCGCTGGGGGCCCTTATCGAACGGTTCGCCTACCGGCCGCTGCGCAATGGCCTTCAAACTGCAGACGCTCACTTCTGGGGTATGGTAGCCAGCCTCCCGATAACCTTCGCAGCGCCAATCTCGAATCCGTATGGCCGTGCCGTTATCTGGGTGTTGATCGGCATCGCATTGGGCTATGCGCTCCGTCCGGTCACGGTATGGCTTCGCCGAAATACCGTTCGCTCATCGTCCAGGTTGAATGCTCTGATCACCGCCATAGGGGTCTCTTTCGTACTGCAGTACGGCGGCTTGCTCATCTTCGGGGCAGACCCGAACTTTGTTCCGACGATCGTTCCAGAACGCTCATTCACCCTACCGGGCGGCGTTCAAATAGGCACTCCACAGGTCGCGATACTGCTCATATCCCTGCTGCTAATGGCTGTCCTGCGGCACATCGTCCTATTTACGCGACGCGGTAAGGCCATGCGTGCGATCGCGCACGACATCGAAGCGGCGAAGCTCATGGGCATCAACACCGACTCAGTGATCTCCTTCACCTTCGTACTGGGAGGTGCGCTTGCAGGCGCAGGCGGTGTGCTGGTGGCTGCGCTGACCCATGTAAAGATCACGCCCCTTTTCGGTTTGATGCCGGGGATCAAAGCGTTCGTCGCCGCGGTGCTGGGTGGCGCGGGCAGTGTGCCGGGAGCCGCGCTCGGAGGCATTTTGATGGGCGTTGCCGAAGCGTTCGTTGCCGGGTCGCAGTACAGCGCTTTTCGAGACGCTATTGCATTTCTCGTCCTGATCCTATTGCTCCTCGTGCGGCCCACCGGTTTGTTGGGTAGCCCTGTAACCGAGAAGGTCTAGGCCGTGGCCCCCTGGCTGATCAAGCGCATACTGGGCCTTTGCGGCGGCGCTGGCTGCCTGGCTGCTTTGAGTATTCTGCTCAGCCGGAATCTGGAAACCTACTACTATCTCGTACTCATCCAGTGCGGCATAGCGGCGACGCTGGCCGTCAGTCTGAACTTGATCAACGGGATTACAGGGCAGTTCTCGATAGGCCACGCGGGTTTCTATGCGGTGGGCGCGTATGTCGGCGCTGCGTGGACGGTTCTGTGGCGCCCCGTCCTTGCGCACCATCTGTCCTTCCTTGAGATTGGCGTACCGCAGGGAGATATCCTCAACCTCTTGATCGCCCTCGTATTCGGCGCATGCGCAGCCGGCATTACCGGCTTGATCGTCGGCGCCCCAAGCCTCCGTCTTCGAGGTGACTACCTTGCGATCCTGACGCTTGGGTTCGGAGAGGTCATCCGCGTGATACTGCTAAACGTGGACGCGGTCGGGGGAGCGCGTGGATTAAGCGGCATACCGACTCTGGTTTCGAGCGGTGATCTGGCGGCGTTCTGGGTTTTCGGATCTCTATGCCTGGTTACACTGCTTACTCGCAACCTGATGAGGAGTTCGCGCGGCCTGAGCTGGCTGGCTGTACGGGAGGATGAAATCGCTGCAGAGGCGATGGGTGTCGACACAACACGAGTTAAGGTGACCGCGTTCGTGATTGGCTCCATGTTCGCGGGCGCGGCGGGTGTACTCTATGCGCACTTCTTTACTGGCATAAGCCCCGATATCTTCGGAATGGATGTCTCGATCATGATCACGACCATGGTCGTCCTTGCGGGTACCGGTAGCGCGACGGGCGCTATCCTGGCCGGATTCGTACTGACCGCCCTGCCCGAGGTGTTTCGGTTTCTCAAGGACTATCGGATGCTCATCTTTTCCGTCACCCTTATCGTGATTATGCTGACTCGCCCACAGGGCTTTCTGGGGAATCGTGAGCTCGGATTTGGCACCTTCGCCCGTCTATGGAAGCGCCTGAGACGTTCACCAGCGGTATCGGGCAATGCAGAGTGAGCGATCTCCTCGTTGTTGACAGGGTGAGCCGGTTCTTCGGCGGCTTAGCCGCCGTGGCGGGTGTCTCGCTGCATGTCGATAAAGGGGAGCTGGTCGGCCTCATCGGACCGAATGGGGCCGGCAAGACCACTGTGTTCAATCTGTTGACCGGCGTCTACGCGCCCAACGAGGGCGACATCAGTTTCATGGGACGCCGTCTCAACGGTATGAGACCGTCTCGAGTCGCCGCGTCTGGCATTGCCCGCACGTTCCAAAACATCCGTCTGTTTCCGTCGTTAACGGTTCTGCAGAATGTAATGGTCGGCGCCCATATCCGGGCGCGCACAGGACTCATGGCTGCGATCGCCCAGAGCCTCGGCCAGCGATCAGAGGACGCCAGACTACGTGGAGAGTGCCTCTCGATTCTGGAACGACTGGATCTCGACGGCCTTGCGGATGAACAATCAACCTCGCTCCCATATGGCCAACAACGGCGGCTGGAGATAGCTCGTGCGCTTGCCACATCGCCCCGCTTGTTGTTGCTTGATGAACCGGCAGCTGGGATGAACCCTCAGGAAAAGGCCGACCTGATGGTGCTGATTCAGCGTCTTCGTGAGGATTATGACCTTACGATCTTACTCATCGAACACGACATGAGGCTCGTCATGGGAATCTGCGAGCGGATATACGTCCTCGATTACGGACAGATCATCGCGGAAGGCAATCCCGAGGAGATCAGCACGAATCCGGAGGTTATCGCCGCCTATCTCGGTACTGAGGTCGTGTGATGTTGTCCATCGAGGGACTGGAAGTGCGCTATGGCGCCATCCGTGCGCTCAACAACGTGAGTCTCGAGGTGCGTACGGGCGAAATCGTCACGCTGATCGGCGCCAATGGCGCGGGTAAGAGCACCGCTATTCGGGCGATCTCCGGACTGGTGCAGCCTAGTCGAGGTCGCGTTCTATACCAGGGCCACGACATCGTCGGTACGGAGGCCCATAAGCTGGTTGGGCAGGGGATCTGCCAGAGCCCGGAGGGGAGGCGGATCTTCGCCAATCTAACTGTTAAGGAGAACCTGGAGCTAGGAGCGTACCTCAGGTATACCAGGCGTGCTGAGGTGACGGCGGATATGGAACGGGTTTTGGAGCTTTTTCCCCGCCTGAAGGAGCGTATCGCTCAGTTGGGTGGTACTCTCTCGGGTGGAGAGCAGCAGATGCTGGCAATAGGCCGTGCGCTGATGTCCCGTCCAAAGTTGCTGCTCTTAGACGAACCATCGCTCGGACTGGCGCCATTTCTGGTGCAACAGATCTTTGCGATCATCGAGGACATCAACCGCCAGGGCGTTACGATACTGCTTGTCGAGCAGAACGCATTCCAGGCCCTTCGAGTAGCGCATCGAGGCTATGTACTTGAAACGGGCGATCTCACGATGCAAGGAAAGGCTAGCGACCTGTTGGAAGACGGTCGGGTTCGTCAAGCCTACCTTGGGCGTTAACCCTCTTCGCGGACCCTCGGTCGTCGGCCTGTGAACGGGCATCAACGTGATATTGTCCTTGGTCTTCTGATCTGGACCCTTGTATCTACAGGATTGAACTCCAGGGGCAGGCAGGCCCTGTACCGTCTTGGCAGACAAATGGTGGATGGCGGTACGGTACGCACGGCGATTACACCTCGAGGTCCGATGGGTGAACTCCTTGGCCGAGCCTCCGTGGCCGAGATACGCATCACGGGCGGGCGACTCAGGCCCGATTTCGGTCTTGTCCCGAACGGTAGGACGCGTGTACCGGTCTATGTCGATCGCACAATCATCAATGCGACCGATTGCGAGATCGAACAGGGCGTGCCTGCGCGACTCCGGACCGCCGCAACACGAGTTACCCTCGACGGTTCGGCTCTCATTGTCTACGCGAAACCGGAGCTCGTGCATCGATCGGAATCTACGGTGTGCATCACGGTGACCGCTCAGGCTCTGGAAGCGATCCTTGCAAGAGAACTGCCACAGCTCCGAAATCTGAGTGTTATACTCGAACCGGGTCGTGCGCTGATCGAGGCATCTAGCTCGATAATACCGGGCCGAATAACGGCTCTGGCCGAGATCGGTGATCAGGTAGAGGACGGAGCCTGGGCTGATGTCCGGCTCTGGATCAACCGAAAACAAGCGCCTCCGGCCCTCGAAACCGTGCTCATGGGGGCCCTAGACCCTCGGGCGATGATGAACAGGATGACTCCCATGATATCGGGCATGCAGATAAGGCAGATCACTGTTCGGGAAGGCTGTATGGACGTTCTGCTCGCTGAGCGATCATCCTCGGACATCAAACGGATGGTCCGGTAGCGACGATATCGAACAACGTATTAAGGAAGGCCTGGCCATGAGTGGCAGCGACAATAACCTGTTCCGTACCCCCCTGCACGAGGCGCACCTGGCCCTCGGAGCGCGTATGGTACCGTTCGCCGGCTATTCCATGCCCGTCTCCTATAGCGGCATACTGGAAGAGGCAAGATCGGTGCGCGACAATGTAGGCATCTTCGATATCAGCCACATGGGTCGTTACCGCATTTGTGGGCGAGGGTCACAGGACCATATACAGAGGAGGACAACAAACGATATCGCCACCCTGCAGAACGGACAGGCGCAGTATTCCCTGATTCCGAACGAGGCCGGTGGCATCGTTGATGACATTATCGTATATCGCCTGTCGGACGACGATTGGCTGGTAATCGTCAACGCTGCGAACCGCAAGGACGATCTAGCCATCCTGGGAGCAGGCTGCGCCAATCCTATGACGTTTCATGACCAGACCGGTGACACCGCAATGATCGCCGTGCAGGGGCCAGCGGCGCTCTCGGCGCTTACACGGCTCCATGGCTCCGGCCTCGACGCACTAGCGCGTTTCGGCACGGTCGAAGATACGATCGCGGGCCGCAGGGTTCGTCTATGCCGAACTGGCTATACGGGCGAAGACGGTTACGAGTTGATTGTTTCTGCAGAGGACGCAGATGGTCTCTGGCGATCGCTTCTTGAGGTGGGCGCCGTTCCGTGTGGTCTAGGGGCGCGTGACGCCCTCAGGATCGAGGCTGGATACCCATTGTACGGAAACGAGATCAATCAGAGCACTACACCGGTTGAGGCGGGTCTGATGTTCGCAGTCAAACTGGATAAAGGTGATTTCATCGGCCGGGCTCGGATACTCGAAGCCAAAGAAAAGGGTCCGTCCCGGAGGTTAATGGGTTTCGTGATGGAAGACAGGGCCATTCCAAGAGCCGGATATGAAGTCATGATAGCGGGTCAACCTCTCGGTGTTGTAACGAGTGGCGCTCTGGCTGTGACACGGAATACGGCGGTCGGTATGGCGTACATCCAGGCCGATCATGCGCGACGAGACGCAAAGATCACCATCGATATACGGGGTACGCCGCATCCAGGCGTGTTGGTCGCGAAATCAGGCATGCTGCTGAAGAGCCGCACCGGTTCATAGCACACTAGGAGGGGATGAAATGAGTATTCCTGACGGTCTATTGTATACACGAACACATGAATGGATCCGGAAGGACGCAACGGAGTGGACGATCGGAATCACGGATCACGCTCAGACTGAGCTGGGTGATGTCGTCTATGTGGAGTTACCCGAAGCCGGAGCAATGCTGGACAAAGACGCGGTCTTCGGAACGGTTGAGTCGGTGAAAGCCGTGTCGGATCTTTACGCACCGATTGCGGGCAAGGTGTTGGAGGCGAACCTCTCGTTGAGCGACAACACCGCGGCGGTCAACCAGGATCCCTACGGTAGCGGCTGGATGATACGGATCGAACCGCACGACATCGAGTCGTCACCGACGTTCCTGAGCGCGGCCGAATATGCAGAGTATCTCAAGGAGTCCGATCATTGAGCTACACGCCGCACACCGACGCTGACCGGGCCGCAATGCTCGAGGTCATCGGCGTTCCATCCATCGACGAACTCTTCTGTTCCCTTCCAATCGATGCGCGTCTAAAACAGCCTCTGAACCTCCCGTCAGGCATGGATGAGGCAACTCTGGGCCGACATATGCGAGAGCTCGCCAGTGCGAACACCTCGACGGATGAAGCGATATCCTTCCTTGGCGCAGGAGTATACGACCATCACGTTCCGGCGGTGGTCGATGCGCTTGCTAGTCGCGGCGAGTTCGCAACCGCCTATACACCGTATCAGCCAGAGCTAAGCCAGGGGATGCTGCAGGCCATCTACGAGTTCCAGAGCCTGATCTGCATCCTGACTGGCATGGATCTCGCGAACGCATCCATGTATGATGGCGCAACGGCGATGGCCGAAGCGGCTTTGATGTGTGTCGACATGACCGGACGGCGTCGCGTTGTCGTATCGAGAACGGTTCATCCCCATTATCGACAGGTGCTCCGAACATACCTTAAGGCGGCAGACGCATGTTATGTTGAGATCGGATGCGGTGATGGACGCTCCGATCTAGCGGAGCTTCATAACGCGATCGCTATGGAGACCGCGGCAGTGCTTGTGCAGAGCCCGAACTACCTTGGGGTAATCGAGGATCTGCATGGTATCAGCGGGATATGTCGGGATCGTGGGGTGCAATCGGTGATCGCGGTCGATCCGCTTTCTCTTGCGCTCCTCGAACCACCGGGCGCCTATGGCTTTGATGTAGTGGTGGGGGAGGCTCAGAGCTTCGGCTGCCCCATGGGGTTCGGGGGACCGTTGCTGGGTTTCTTCGCTTGCCGCCAGAATCTTATCCGGCGGTTCCCGGGCCGTATCGTTGGCAGAACCCATGATTCCGAAGGGCGGCGGGGCTTCACGATGACGCTGCGTACTAGAGAACAAGATATCCGCCGAGAGCGCGCTACATCGAACATCTGCACCAATGAAGCTCTGCTTGCGCTGGCGGCGACCATCCACCTGGCGGCTCTAGGACCCGAGGGGTTGAAGGGCGTTGCTCACCTGTGCCTGCAGAAGGCCCACTATGCGGCCGGGTTGCTGGGCGCCATTCCCGGGATTGGCATTCCGATCCAACATCCGTTCTTCAAAGAGTTCGTTATTCGGATCGATACCCGCTTCGCGGTGCCGGACATTTCGCGCGCACTTCGAGACCGTGGTATTATCGGTGGTTTCTGGCTCGGTGAGGCCTATCCGGAGTACCACGATTGTCTCCTCGTCTGTGTTACCGAGAATCGGTCGCGAGCGGATATTGAGAACTTCGCGGCTTCCCTGGCGGACATCATGGCAGGTGGACTATGAAAGAGGAGCCGCTGATCTTTGAGAAGAGCGTTCCCGGACGGACGGGCGCGACCATTCCGACCTGCGACGTGCCCGAGCAACCGATCCGCGATCTTCTTCCTGGAGTCCAGCTGCGCGAGGCGCTTCCGCTGCCCGAGCTATCTGAGCTGGATGTCGTACGCCATTACACCCGTCTGTCACACCGAAACTATGCGATTGACCTAGGGTTTTATCCTCTCGGCTCCTGCACGATGAAGTACAACCCGAAGGCACACGAAGCCATCGCGCGGCTTCCGGGACTCACTCGGCTTCATCCTATGCAGGATGTTGCCCAGGTGCAGGGAGCGTTGGCTCTGATCTATGCTGTGGAAGGTGCGCTTGCCGAAATCGCTGGGCTCGAAGCGGCTACGATCCAGCCAGCAGCTGGCGCTCACGGCGAGCTGCTCAGTATGATGATGATTCGGGCTCATTACCAGAGTCACGGCATGGAGCGCACTGTGGTTCTGATCCCGGACTCGGCCCATGGTACGAACCCGGCTAGCGCGGCCCGCTGTGGGTTTACGGTGCGGAGCTTGCCGACGGATTCGCGAGGCCTGACGGATATGCAGGCGCTCAAAGCCGGGCTTAGTGAGCAAACAGCCGCCTTGATGCTCACCAATCCCAACACCCTGGGCCTCTTCGAATCGGAGGTGCTCGAGATATGCCGGCTCGTTCACGAAGCGGGCGGACTCGTCTACTGCGACGGCGCGAATATGAATGCGATCGTCGGCAAAGCTCGCCCAGGTGACATGGGCTTCGATGTGATGCACTTCAACCTACACAAGACGTTCTCGACCCCTCACGGGGGAGGCGGACCTGGTTGTGGAGCCATAGCCGTCGGCAAGACCCTTGCGCCATATCTTCCGATGCCGAGAGTAACCCGCCTGAGCACGGGTTCGTACGACTGGATCAGGGTAGGGGATCATTCCGTGGGACGAATCCATACCTTCTACGGAGCCTTTCTCGTTGCGGTCCGAGCCTACGCCTATCTCCGCACCCTTGGTTTCGAAGGGCTCCGCGAAGTCGCTGAGACCGCCGTTCTGAACGCGAACTATGTTCGGGCCCGCCTGGCCTCGCATTATCATATTCCGTATCCGGAACGCTGTATGCACGAAGTGGTGCTCTCGACCTCGAAGCAACGCTCCAAACACGGTGTCAAAGCCCTCGATATCAGTAAGCGGCTGATGGATTATGGCTTCCATCCGCCCACAAACTATTTTCCGCTGATCGTTCCAGAGGCCATGATGATTGAACCCACGGAGACCGAGAGCAAAGAGACCCTGGACGCCTTCTGTGATGCGATGATTGCCATCGCCGAGGAAGCCGAAACAGATCCTGAACTGGTCAAGAACGCTCCGCATTCTACTGTAGTCGGTCGACTCGACGAGACTGCAGCCGTGAAGCAGCTGGATGTACGATGGCGCAATGTCGGTGACACGGTTCCGACTGATTCTTGATACGCCTGCGGAGCCTGCGCTCACTATGGCATTGGATCACGCTCTCTACCGTCTCGTGGGTGATCGATCATCACCGCCGACCGTTCGGATCTACGAATGGAATCGGCCATCGGTCTCGCTTGGCCGACATCAACGGTTGTCCGGTCAGGAGTTCGATCGCTTGAGAACCGGCCTCGGATTGACGATCGTACGCAGACCCACCGGAGGTAGCGGGGTGCTCCATGGCGGAGACCTAACGATATCGGTAGCCTGTCCAATAGATGCCCTGGGCATCGCAGGGCAAAGCGTCTTGATGTCACACCAGGTGATCATGAGCGCTATCTCAGATGCCCTTGCGGATCACGGCCATGTCACCCGTACAGGCTCTAAGAAGGCCGTCGGAATAACGGCCCATCCTGACTGCTTTACCGAGGCCACACGATGTGATCTTGTCTATCAGGACGGTCTGAAGGCGGCAGGCGGTGCGCAGGCGCGTAATCGACGGGCGATGATCGAGCAGGTATCGATACCGTATCAGCGCCATCCTCTACCCCCTGTCCAGGTCTTCGGGGAAGGCTCCGCCACGTACGACGGTCGTCTGGCAAGCCTCTCAAAGATTGGGATAATCCAGGCTCTGATCATGAGGTTGGCTGAGCGATTGGACTCGGTACTGGAGCCAGGTCCATGGTCTGAGGGGGAGAGGTCCGCGGCGCAAAGCTCCGTTGACAGCGTCGAGGAGTTGTGATATCATCCTGCATAACATCCGTTGCGCGTGCAGCGTATAGAACGTAGACGTTCGTACTGGATATCGATGAAAGGGGACAGACGTCAGCATGCCCAAGAAGATACTTGCGGTTGACGACGAGAAGGCGATTGTACGGCTCGTTCAGGTGAACCTTGAGCGGGAGGGCTATGAGGTTGTAACCGCCTACGACGGCCGTGAAGCCCTAGAAAAGGTTGCCAGCGAGCGCCCGGATCTAATCGTCCTCGACGTCATGATGCCCTATATGGACGGATTTGAGGTGTTGCAGAATCTGAAGAAGGATCCTGAGACACGCGATATCCCGGTGATCATGCTCACTGCTAAAGCCCAGGATCAGGACGTATTCCGTGGCTGGCAGTCTGGAGTCGACTGTTATCTTACCAAGCCGTTCAACCCCATGGAGCTCAAGGCCTTCGTCAAGCGTGTCTTCAGATCGCTCGAAGATGAGGCCCATGGTGAGCGGCGGATCCAGCTCTAGGTTCGAACTCCATGGCTGAGACCGGTTCGAGATCATCCGTCGCCATAACCTTTATTGCTGCTGCGGCGGCGCTTGCCGTGGTCTCCAGTTTGTACTGGTGGCGCATGCGGACCGGCGCCGCAGATCGATCGGATCTTCGAGATGTCCGCGATATACTCGATGAGTGTCGCGTACGAATGCGCGACCTTCAATCACAGTTATCCAGCGCGGATGCCAGTAGCGCCTGAGCGCTCCGCGGCGCCGGTACGGAGTTGGTGAGCGGCCCTGCAGCAACGATGCAGGGCCTTTCCATGTCCGGGCATATAATGTCCGATAATGTCTGTTATGTCAAATCGGGAGGAGTGACCGTTTCGAACACCCGCTCGGCGACGAAGATAGGAGCGCCGGTTCGTACGGCGATGGCAATCGCATCGGATGGGCGGCAATCGATTTCGAAGCTCTCGTCGGCACGCGTGAGATGCAGCTTCGCATAATAGGTCTCTTGCCACAGGTCATCGACGATCACCTGATCGACATGCGCACCAAGCCGATCGATGAGGAGGCGGATGAGATCATGCGTCATGGGACGATCCAGTACCTGACCTTCGATAGCGGTATGAATCGCAAACGCTTCGAATGGCCCGATCCAGATCGGCACTTTCCGTTCCTCTCGATCCTGGAGAAGCACGAATCTCTGTATGAGACCTTCGTCCGCGTTCGGGGCCGCGTGCTCAAATACACCGACCACAGTCACGGCCTTCTCATCTAGACCCTGTTCGCGGATCGAGTCAGCATCCTCAGATGGCAGCTCATCGGGAAGCTCCCAGTCTTCAAACATCCCATCGGGCTCCATAATCTATCGCGATGTCAGCCCATATCTCCGCCGCTCTTGGACGCGCGATCGACGACCTTGAGAAACTCCAGATTGGACTTCGTATGTTTCAGCCGATCGATAAGAAGTTCGGTAGCTTCGACGCTGGGTAGTCCAGCAAGCAGCCGGCGGAGCTGGGTGATCTTGCGGAGCGTTTCCTCGTCGTATAGCAGCTCGTCATGGCGTGTGCCGGAACGGAGGATATCGACTGCCGGAAAGATACGCCTGTCGGCCAGCGCACGGTCCAGATCCAGCTCCATGTTGCCCGTACCCTTGAACTCTTCGAAGATGTGGTCGTCCATTCGACTACCGGTCTCGATCAAGGCCGTGGCCAGAATCGTCAGGCTTCCGCCATGCTCGATGTTACGGGCCGCCCCAAAAAACCGCTTGGGGCGATATAGAGCAGCAGGATCTAGCCCACCCGATAGCGTTCGCCCGCTTGGGTTCACGGTAAGGTTCGAGGCTCGCGTATAGCGGGTGAGACTGTCCATCAGGACGATGACATCCTTGCCCGCCTCGACGAGCCGCTTTGCCTGCTCAAGAACGATCTCGGCCACTCGCATATGGTTCTCGGGTGTTTCGTCGAACGTCGAGCTGATCACCTCACCCCGAACCGAGCGACGGATATCCGTTACCTCTTCGGGTCTCTCATCAATGAGAAGAACGAGGAGTACCATATCCGGATGGTTCGCAGCGACTGCGTTGGCTACGGTCTTCAGGAGAGTGGTTTTTCCCGCTTTGGGCGGCGCAACGATCATCCCACGCTGCCCTTTGCCGATGGGAGCTACGATGTCGATGAGTCGTCCGGAGATCTCGCCTGACGTGGTCTCGAGCACGATCCGTTCGTTCGGGTAAATGGGGATCAGATCATCGAAGCTAACCCTGGCCCGAGCCACCTCAGGTTCTAGACCGTTAACCTGCTCTACCCTGAGAAGACCGTAGTACTTTTCACTTTCCTTGGGCGGTCTTGCCTGACCGGAGACATGGTCACCGGTCCGAAGTCCAAACCGCTTGATCTGTGTCTGCGAGACGTAGATATCATCGGAGTGTGGAACAAAGTCGTTCCGTCGGAGAAAGCCCCAGCCATCCGGGAGGATTTCCAGCACCCCTGTTGCCGGAACCGCGGCGTTTCGATCGACCAGCCCATCAGCGCCTCCGCTGCCCGGGGTTCCGGGCTCAGAGAGGCCGCCATGGCCTGGATCTACGGCCGGTGGTCCAGTGTCTGGATCCGAGTTCCGGCTTCTAGAGCCAGATGAGCGATGGGACATTGGTTTGGCGCCCGATGGGGCGGCCTGCGCACGCATACGTCTCACGTATTTACCACACCTATGTAGGGTAGATTGCGGAATCGCTCCGCGTAGTCCAGTCCATATCCGACGGCGAAGACGTCCTCGATTTCAAAGCCGACGTATTCGAGAGGAACTTCGACTCGGCGACGGCCCGGTTTATCCAAAAGCGCACACGCTTCGATGGTGGCGGGGCGCTGGCTCTCAATATGCGCACGGATGCAGTGTAAGGTTACTCCTGTATCGACGATATCTTCGATGATGACGACATCCCGACCAGTGAGAGGCCGGGTCCAGGATGGTATAACCTCGATGGTGCCGTCGCTCTGAGCGCCCATACCGTAGGACGACGCATGAATGAACTCAAGTTCCACCTCGATAGGAACACCCCTTACCAGATCAGCCGCAAAGATCATCGCACCCTTGAGAACGATGACGAAGATGGGCCGTCGATTCACGTAACGTGCAGTCAACGCGCTCCCAAGGCTAAGAACGCGGTCTCGAAGGGCCTCTGCGGATATCAGTACCCCGGGGTCATCCGATTCGATCGATAGGGAGTCGGTTATTCCCACTCAATGGTCGCCGGAGGTTTGGAGCTGATATCGTACACCACACGGTTGATGCCCTTTACCTCGTTCGTTATCCTGTTGCTTACTTTCTGGAGAAGATCGTACGGCAGACGTGCCCAATCGGCTGTCATCGCGTCGTCGCTTACAACCGCGCGCAGGATGATCGGATGCGCGTAGGTGCGATCATCGCCCATTACTCCGACGCTACGGATACCGGGCAATAGCGCCGCGAACGCCTGCCATGTATCGTGATAATGTGCCGATGCCCTGAGTTCTTCCAGGAATATGGCGTCAGCCTGTCGTACCATCCGCAAGTTGTCGCGGTTGACCTCGCCGACAATCCGCACTGCGAGGCCAGGTCCGGGAAACGGATGTCTCCATACTATACTATCAGGTAGACCAAGTTCCTTCGCTACCGCCCGCACTTCGTCCTTGAAGAGATAACGAAGGGGTTCGATCACCTGAAGGCCCATCGTCTCCGGCAGGCCCCCAACGTTGTGGTGCGTTTTGATGGTGGCGGCGTGTCCCACTCCGCTTTCTATGACATCCGGATATAGTGTCCCCTGGGCTAGAAAGCTTGCACCGTGTATCGTCCGTGCGATCTCCTCGAACACCCGAACGAACTCCTCGCCGATGATCTTGCGCTTCTTCTCCGGATCCAGCACACCTACCAGACGGCTGAGAAATCGCTCTGCTGCGTCGACGGAAATCAGATGAATGCCCAGGGCATCGGCGAAATCGCGCCGTACTTCATCGGCTTCACCTTGTCTCAGCAGACCATGGTCGACGAATACACAGGTCAACCGGTCTCCTATGGCACGATGGACGAGCGCCGCCACGGCGCAAGAGTCGATGCCGCCTGATACTCCACAGACGACTCGCCCATCCCCCACTCGCTCGCGGATAGCATCGATCGATTCTGAGATAAACGATCCAGGAGACCAGCGACCCGCACACCCGCATATATCGCGCACATACCGATTGAGGACATCCTTCCCGTACGGTGTATGGATTACCTCAGGATGGAACTGCACGCCATAGAGTCTGGCGTTTTCGTCAGCCATGGCTGCCACCGGTGTTGTGGACGTTCGGGCAAGCGTTGTGAATGAAACTGGGGGCTCCATTACGATGTCGCCGTGGCTCATCCAACATTCAGCGCTGTCCGGCAGATCTGCCAGTAGGTCATGCCGATCGATCAGTTCAAGGCGGGTTGATCCGTACTCCGGGATCGGAGCTCGAACGACGTTGCCGCCGAGTTGATGCGCCATCACCTGATGGCCATAACAGATTCCGAGAATAGGAATATCCATATCATACAGGAGTGGGTCGAGCATCGGTGCGCCCGGCTCATAGACGCTCGATGGACCTCCTGATAGCACCATGCCCCGCGGTCGCCGAGCCTTGATCTGTGCCGGCGCCACCGTATAAGGAAGGATTTCGCAGTACACGCCGCATTCACGTATACGACGAGCGATGAGCTGAGTGTACTGCGCTCCAAAATCGAGGATGAGGATGATCTCGTCAGTGGGAATCACGGGAAACGAATCCATGTAGGCGTCACAGACAAGTATCTGCTATGCGCACTGAATCATGGAGGTCGATACTTAAATCAATAATACCGTGTCGCCCCGCCTATTGTCAAGCGGTGCATACCCCATCAGCGGATCGGCCACGCGAAGCTTTTCAGTAGGAACCAGGCGATCAGGATCGACGTTATCGATGCGATGCCGTTGACTCCGTCATTCGATATCCAGCGCCGGCCCTCGATCGGCGGCGCCGCCGTTCCGCAATGCATCGGAAGATCGGTTGTACGTTCACATTTCGTGCAGTGATACTGGCGTTGGATCGTAGCTCCGAGAATACTGTCGACGAAACAGGCGATCCAGCCGGCCCATCCAACGGCGAGGATCTCGGCCGCATCGATCCGCCAGAGAAGGTCAACGGAGCGTATTGGCCAAACCACGGCCGCGGATATCGGTATGAGCACAGCCCCGATGAGCGCGGCGATTGTTCCCGCGATCGTGATCCCACCGCTGGATCCGGCCGGGATCCGCTTCATGGTCGTAACCAGCCTGGGCTCCTGACGTGAGAGTATCCCGATTTCCGTCGCCCATGTATCGGCATTGGCGAAGGCAAGTGTCGTCAGGTACAGGAGCAGCCAGTCCCGGGCGCTAAGTGACGATCCAGAACCGGACATCGCAGCTCTCATAGCCAACAAGCAGCCCACGCCCCCATTGGCAAGCACCTGACGGGCGTTACGAGGCCCTGACTTACTCATGGACCGGGCAATCGGCGTTTTGTAGCGATCGGAGAGTCGTGTGAGTGCGCTAGACGATGCGAAAAAGACAACCAGTGGAGCCGCAAAGACCATTCCACCGATGGCGAAGATAAGCGATCCCATCACCGCGGCGGACAGCGCACCGTCAAGGGTTAGCCAGCGATATCGATAGGCTGCTGCCGCGATCAGGGTAGCCGCAGCAATGCCCACGAACCCCTGGTCTGGAGTAACGGTCAATCCTTTACCTTTTGATAACCACGCGATAGATAGCGGCTATCGGCATCAACGAACCGCCACAGACGCTCTGCGCCCAAGGTTACGCCGATCCGCGGTGTTTGTGCGATGCGACGCGCTGAACGTTCTGGCGGATACAGATAAAGATAAGGGCCGCAGACCGAGGCGCCGTCAAGGTCACCCGTTATGGCAAGAGCCTGTCCGACACGACCTGGGCCGCTGCAGAGCAGGCGCTCGATCTCGACGCCGCGGCGCTGGCGCATGATATCGATGCCAACTTCGGGCTCAAGGGCGCGGATCAGAACCCCCTGCCCTATTCCCTCTTCGCCGGTAACCATGTTCACGCACCAATGGACGCCATAACTCCGGTATACATAAGCATGGCCAGAAGGCCCGAACAGGCTCAGGTTGCGCGGACGCCGTCCATGGTACGCGTGACAGGCAGGATCGTCCTGCGTATACGCCTCGGCTTCGACGATCCTACCTCCGGTAACAACGTTGCCAATCGTCGAAATCAAGCGACATCCGATCAGATCAGGGGCAACCTCCGGCGCATTACGCGCAAGCATCCTGAGCCACTGACGATGGTCGTCAGGGTTCATCCGTTCCCTCCCAGATCGTATGCGAAAAGAGATCGTCGTATAGTCGCCCGGGTAAGGCAACACTGACCCGACACGGTATACGAAGCCGCGCACAGGAGTCACGAACCGTCGACAGTATCCGACCGTCTTCGTAACGTCGGGAAATATGATATAGCCCCAGATGCTCGACTTCAGCCTCTCGTGCGGTTAGCAGGGCGTCTTCCAGCGACGAATGCGGATGCCCGCGGTTCACCATATCTCGGGTCTCTTCTTCATCAAGAAACGTACATTCGTGGAGCAGCGCCCTGCTCCCTCGCACCAACGCTGGATCGATCGGTATTGTGTCTCCGGTTACACTCAGTAGGATATCCTCTACCGTTTGTGTGATCGCGTGTCGTCCATCGCGCAGTCGTATGCGGTCCAACTCCTCACGCGGCAGACTCACGAGTTCAGGGCGGAGTTTGTCGACCGACCGAACGATCTGATAGCCGAGACTCATCGTCCTTGGAGGGGTGGTCGGCTCATAATGTTGTGTCGGAAACGAACGGACATAATGGCGCGCCGGCTCGATCGGGTGGACGAAGTCCGCGTCCATGGGAACCCATGTAGTCTTACCCGTCGTTCGAGCGTCGAAGCTGCACAGGAAACCCGAGAGAGCCTTAAGAGCGCCGCTCCCAGCAGGATAGACGACCGACTGTTCACCGCTGCCCCCGGTTAGATTGAGGAGTTGGAGCAGGCCGGCGCAATGGTCCCTGTGCGCATGTGTCAGAGCGACAAGTCGTATCCGATGGATACGAGCATCCAGCATAGCCGTGACTCCGTCGCCGGCATCGAACAGGATGCGGTGCGTATCGTCGAAGACCCACGTCGTGACTAGCGGAACGGAATACAGCATGATGCGGGGCGGTTGGATGGCGCTAATCTCCTCTTCGGTATTGGATACTGTCGCCGTCGCGCTCCAAGCCCTCATCATGGCGGATCAACTCGAGGAACGTGGCGGCTTTCGTTTCGCGCTCACATCGATGTCGAAGAAACCACCGAAGGCACCGTTCGACCTCGCTAGCCAGGGTCGCATCCAATCGCAAATCGGCTGCGTTGCCGAGGTTCTGCGTCTTCAACCGTTCGATCGTTAGCAGGACATCCGGACTGACGCTATACGCATCGGAGGCTCGGTAACGGCAAGCGGAGCACAGTACACCTCCGAGCATCGGACTGAACGGCGAACGCGCATCCAAATGATCGAGCGAAATCGCGCGACCGCAGTGGGAGCAGGCGCGTGTGCTGATCGCATAGCCCTGGATTTCGACGAGTTGGACCTCGAAGGCGCGCACCACGCAGTCGAGTCCGGCCCCGTCATGCTCGATAAATCCCGACTCGAGAGCTCTGAGAGAGCCCGATACAAGATCATAGACTGCGGGGCACGGATCGTGGTCGATCGTGAACAGCTCAGCGACCTCGCAAATATAGGAGGCACGTGCGAGCTGCGATAGGTTGGAGCGAAGGCGGCCATGCGCGTTGATGACATGCCATTGGATCACAACGTCCAGGCGACGCCCATGAGCGATCCTCAAGTTCAACTCTGTGAACGGCTCCGACGCTCCTGCGGCCCTGGCCCCGGCCTTACGGGAGCCGCGGGCGGCGGCTTCGATCTTCCCGTATTCCGAAGTCAGAAGAGTGACGATTCTATCGTTCTCACCAATATCCCGACGGCGTAATACGATCGCCAGCGCAGCGTACGGTTCCAAGTAGCGCTTAGACCCGATGTGTGGCCGCCGCCAGGCTTGATGTTAGCGTTACGGCGCAACGAACCGCATCTGCTGGAGAGACCGCTTCAGCGAACAGTTTCACAAGAGCGCTGCCGACAACGGCCCCATCGGCGATCATCGCAATACGTCGCACATGGTCGGCCGTGGATATGCCGAATCCAACTCCAACGGGAACCACGGAGCGTGCTCTCACGCGATGAACGCCTTCGGCCAGCTCCGCTGGCAGATCTGTCCTCGAACCGGTAACTCCAAGACGTGAGACATAGTAGAGAAAGCCCGTCGTGACATCCAAAACGCGCTCAAGCCGCGCTTCTGTGGTCGTCGGAGCAGCGAGAAAGATCGTATCAAGCCCGCAGCGCCGGCTTTCGGCCAACCACGATTCACCTTCCTCTGGCGGCAGGTCCGTCTGGATGGTCCCGTCAACTCCCGCCCCAGCGGCATCCGCGGCAAACCGTGCATGACCGTAACGAAGGACCGGATTATGGTAGGTCATCAGGACCAACGGGATGGACGATCGCTTCCGTATAAGGGAAACCGCCTCCAGTACGCCGCCCGGGGTGGTACCCGCCGCGATCGACCGCTGGCATGAGCTCTGAATGGTTGGGCCATCGGCAATCGGATCGCTGAACGGAATCCCGAGCTCGATCACATCGGCTCCAGCGTCCTCGAGCGCACAAGCCGCCTCGACTGTCGTCCGGAGGCCGCCGTCGCCGGCGGTAATATAGCAGATCAACGCAGCGCGATTCGCTGATCGCGCATCTCTGAAGGCAGCGTCCAGACGGCTCATTGCTGATCGCTGTCGGATAACCCGGACGAAAGAGTATCCATGTCTTTATCACCTCGTCCTGAGAGATTTACCAGGACCAACGGCTCCTTGCCCCTTTCTGCTGCGATCCCCTTGATGGCAGCGATGGCATGCGCCGATTCCAGAGCGGGAATAATCCCTTCGGTCTGCGCTAGCATGGAAGCTGCCTGAAGGGCTTCGGCGTCGGTAACGCTTCTATAGCGTACGCGCCCGATCTCCATCAGAAACGCATGTTCTGGACCGACCCCGGGATAGTCGAGGCCAGCCGATATCGAATGTGTCAGGCCGACCTGCCCCAGGCTGTCCTGCAGTAGATAGCTCAAGCTGCCATGCAGGATACCGGGTTGTCCGGCGCCCAGCGTGGCGCAGTGCGCATCGGTCTCGAGGCCCTTCCCTGCCGCCTCGACGCCGATGAGTTCAACAGGGTCATCCAGGAACGCCGTAAAGATGCCGATTGCGTTCGAGCCTCCCCCAACGCAGGCGATAACGATATCGGGAAGGCTGTTGGCCTGGATCAAGATCTGATGTCGCGCCTCCGCTCCGATGACAGCCTGGAAATCACGAACGATCATCGGAAAGGGATGGGGACCAACGGCCGATCCGATAACATAATGGGTGTCTCTAACGCTCGCCACCCAGTCGCGCATCGCTTCGTTGGTGGCGTCCTTCAACGTCCGGCTCCCGCTTGCCACCTCGATGACTTCGGCTCCGAGCAGGCGCATTCGGTCGACGTTAAGCGCCTGGCGGCGCATGTCTTCGGCGCCCATATAGACAAAGCACTTAAGGCCAACGAGGGCACACGCGGTTGCCGTTGCCACGCCATGTTGGCCGGCGCCGGTCTCGGCAATGATCCTCGTCTTGCCCATATCCCGCGCAAGGAGAGCCTGGCCGAGAGCGTTATTGATCTTGTGCGCGCCTGTATGGCAGAGATCCTCGCGTTTGAGATAGATTCTTGCGCCAAGGAGTTGACTGAGATTGGCGGCAGGGTACAGGGGCGTTGGACGCCCAACGTAGTCCTTCAGCAGACGGGGTAGTTCGTCGCGCAGCGTCGGGCCCATTTTGGCTTGCTCATAGGCAAGCTCTAGTTCCGTAAGCGCTGGTATCAACGTCTCAGGCGCATAGGCGCCGCCGTACGATCCAAATCGACCACGTTGATCAGGCAGAAGACCCAGCGTTTTGCAGGTACGCCAATCCTCGGTCATGATGTACCTCCATTGGGCCGTTTCCGTATTGGCTTGGGCGCATCCGGTTCGGAATGCGTCGAGTCACGGACTCCAAGCCATGCCATTAGTAAGCCGGCGAGTACAGCGCTCCAACCGACGAACGCGTAGGCCGCATCATGCGGACGCGCCAGTCCCTCAGCTCCTTCGATAGACGCTTCGTCCGGTCGGTCCGGCATATAGACAACGCGAACCTCACCTCCGGCCTTCATCCGATCCCAGACGCCCTTATCCGGCACCACGCGCATCACTTGATGGTTTCGATTCATCTGATCCGGAAACACGAAGGTGACGATATAGGTATCGGATCCGCCCTCTGCTGGCCTGCTGTCCTTGAAGAGCACCTCTCCACGGGTCCGGAGGCCTGACTTCGCAAGCTCCGAAGGCGGAATGATCCAGCGATAGGCGTGGATGCCAATGCCGACCAGCACGAGGACCATGGCGGCGATATACCGTTTGCGGGCGGTCATGATGTCGCTCGCCGCCGGTCAACGGAGTCTATCGCAGTGAGAGCTTCGTTTACTTCACGGACAAACGATGTCATTAGCGCCATATCTTTCAGGCCTGGGACGGACTCGATCCCGGACGATACGTCCACCGCGTAGGGATGGACGGCCTCGATCGCATTCCGGACGTTATCGGGCCGTAGGCCTCCAGCCAGAATGACAGGCAGCTCATCAGCGCTCCTAATCCGCGCAGCGTACGCCCAATCACCGAGGCGGCCGGTCCCGCCGAGGAGTTGGGCGTGCATCGCATCCACATGCCAGGCATGATCATGCCCGGGGCACGGGGCCGGATCCTGGTTCCGTAGAGATCGAATACGTCGGAATGGCACCACGGTGTCACGCGGCAGGTCGTCCTCGTAGTACTGAATGGCATCGAACACGCGTTGCGGAATCCTCAGGAACGCCGACAAGCGATCGAGCACCGCGACTCTACATACGAACGGATCGCACGCACGATCGATGGCTGTGATCAGGTCCAGCCGATCGCCGATATAACGAGGGGTATCCGGCACGAAGATCATGCCGATCGCATCGACTCCGAGACTGCAGGCGAAGGCGGCATCCTCCGGTCGTGTGATACCGCAAAACTTGATTCGAATCCGATCTGTGTTCAACTTAGCCTCGCCAACAGGGATCACCGAGTTGCCGTTCACCCTGACGGTTGAGCAAGGAGCTCTCGTACTTTCGCTCCGATATCGGGCTGTCGTACAAAGGCTTCTCCGACGAGGATGGCATCCACACCGGCGCGGCGGAGACGATCTACATCCTGCTGTGTGCGGATACCCGATTCGCTGACGATGATACGATCGGCAGGTATCCGGTCCATGAGCTGTAGCGTAGTCTCGATCTTCGTACGGAATACGTGTAAGTCCCGATTATTGATTCCGATAATGCGGGCATCGGTTGTCAGCGCCGACTCCAGTTCCATCTCGTCGTGCACCTCAACGCAACATGCCATGCCCAGGGAGCGCGATATCGATAAGAGGGATTCAAGCTGCGGCTGGGTAAGTGCAGCCGCGATGAGCAGGATAGCGTCGGCGCCGGCGTGACGGCTCTCGTAGATCTGATACTCGTCGATAATGAAGTCTTTACGGAGGACGGGTATCGAAACGGTTGCCCGCACGCGCTGCAGGTGTTCGAGAGCGCCCTGAAAGAACTGTTCATCGGTCAGGACCGACACCGCAGCGGCGCCGTTCACCTCATAGGCGCGTGCGATCGCTTCAGGCTCGAAGTCGCTCCTCAGGATACCGCCGGACGGCGAGGCCTTCTTTACTTCCGCTATCAAAGCCGGCCGAACGGCTGTTGATAAGGCGCCAGCAAAATCCCTTGGCGGAGGATCGTCGAGCAGCCGTTCCTTGAGCATACGAAGCGGGATCCGTCGCCTGGCGATATCAACCTCAAGGCGCTTCTGCGCGAGGATCTCGGATAGGACACTCATCCTAATGCACGGCTTGTGTGAAGGCGATATAATCGTCGAGAACCTTCATCGCTTTGCCTGAGTTGATGAGGCTCGACGCAAGGGCGATCCCGTCCCGCCATGTATCGGCGAGCCCGGCGACGATAAGAGCCGCCGCAGCGTTCACCTGGACCGCATCTCGCCGTGGGCCCCGTTCCCCTTCAAGGACGCGTCGGAGGACTGCGGCGTGCTCATCCGGTCCATCGCCTCCGCTGAGCGTATTGAGCGTTGTAGGCACGAGGTTGAACTCCGCAGGGATCCGTGTCTCAGTCGATACGCGACCGTGTTGGAGGATGCTGATGTGCGTCGGTCCTACGGTCGATATTTCATCTACACCGTCAAAGCCGTGAACGACCATCGCCCGCTCACACCCGAGGATACCCAGCACTTCAGCGACCTTCGGCGCTACAGAATCGTCGAAAACCCCCACGACCTGATAGGTGACATTCGCCGGATTCGCCAGCGGACCAAGTAGATTGAAGACGGTGCGGATGCCAAGTTCCTTGCGAGGACCGCTCACCCGTTTCACCGCAGGATGGTGCTGAGGAGCGAACATAAAACCGAAGCCCACCGTATCGATACACTCGGCTATTCGATCCTTACTGATGTCGATGCGTGCCCCGAGGGCCTCGAGCACATCCGCACTCCCGCAGTTACCCGAGACGGCACGGTTGCCGTGCTTTGCCACCCCAATGCCGGCGGCTGCCGCTACAAACGCCGATGCAGTCGAGATATTAAAGGAGCCCGAGGAATCGCCGCCGGTGCCGCATGTATCGAGAAGGTGTGTTCGTTGAGGACGGACCGATATCGCCCGATTCCTGAGCGCTTGCGCAAAACCAGCCAACTCCTCGATCGCCTCACCCTTGGTCCGCAGCGCACCAAGGAGCGCTCCGATCTGGGCCTCGGTGGCATGGCCATCCATCACGAATCCCATGAGGTCGGTCGCCTCTGTACGGCTAAGATCCTCCCGACAGACGATCTTGGCGAGAGCGTCACGCATCATGGATGGTCTCAGTCCTCCAACTCGAGTAGTTCACCGGGCGCTGGAGCGTTGAGGCTCACTGCTCCATCATCGACGATGGTGATGATGTTCTCGATCCGAACGCCGAATCGACCGTCTAGATAGATACCGGGTTCGTCGCTGAAGCACATGCCTGGTTGGATCACTGCGGTCTCCGATTCCGATAGATCCGGGCGTTCATGCGTGGATAAGCCGATTCCGTGACCCGTACGGTGGATAAACCGGTCGCCGTAGCCAGCTTCGGTGATCACAGTTCTGGCGGCGCGATCGACCTCGCGGCACGGGACGCCAGGACTAGCGCTCTGTAGCGCGGCTTGATGGGCTCGATGCACAATGGTGTAGATTATGGCGGCTTCAGGACTCGCAGGTCCATACGAGACGGTCCGCGTGATATCGGATTGATACCCGTTCAGTCCGCATCCAAGGTCAAGCACGACCATATCACCGCGACGCAGGACATTCGCGCTGCTGCGATGATGAGGTATGGCGGTGTTGGCGCCAAAAGCGACGATAGCCCAGGACGAGGATGCGCCGCACTCACGAAAACGTCGACCGATCGCGTCCTGAATCTCCATTTCCGTTGCTCCGCATCGGAGCAATCCGAGGGTCCAGCAATATACATCGTCCGCAATCGCGGCCGATGCGCGTAAAGCCGCAATCTCCTCCGACGATTTGACGCCGCGGAGTTCGGTCATCACGGAGGCTGCTGCGACCCAGCGGACAGTGGGAGCGAGGCGCAGGATCTCGAGCAGATGGCCCGCATGCAACTCCTCGTCGACGGCAACCTCGCTGCCATCTGTGACCGTAGCGAGCATCCTGCTCAGATTGGACTGCCATCCGTCGGTATCGTGATAGGCTTCTATTCGAGCGCTGCCGCATGCACGCGCGATCACATCGCTGCGGTAGAGAAGAGGAACAAGGAAGGAAGGCGCGTCTTCTGCAGGCACCCAGAGTCCGACCAGGCGTTCGCCGGGCGCTTCAGCCCATCCAGTGAGGTACCGCATGTGATCCGTGGCGGACAGAAGGATACCGGCAAGGCCGCGACGCTTCAAAGCCTCCCGAAGTGCGCATTGGCGTGCGCTGTAATCGAACATGCGCGTATGATACCTCAGCGGTCCAAAGCGCTTCGGAGCACGCCTATATCGGCCCGATTGCGATGCCGGGAGTCACAGCACGAGGAAGTTGCGGAGGATACGCATGCCTTCACTCGTCAGGATGGACTCCGGGTGATACTGAACTCCGACAACAGGGTGCGCTCGATGCTGCAGACCCATGATCTCACCTTCAGCGGTCCAGGCTGTGATCGCCAGCTCCTCAGGTATGGTGTCTCTTTGCACGATCAGCGAATGGTAGCGGGTCGCCTCGAAGGGGTTCTCGCAGCCGACGTATATACCCTCACCCGTATGATGGATCCGGGACGTTTTACCGTGCACGATGCGACTGTTCCGAACAACCTCTGCCCCATAGGCTTCACCGATGGCTTGATGACCGAGGCACACGCCAAGGATCGGAACACAAGGTCCGAATCGACGGATCACGTCCAGGCTGATGCCTGCATCCCGGGGCACGCCGGGGCCGGGTGAAATAACGATCCGTGTCGGCGCTAATCGCTCGATCTCGTCGAGGCGAATGGCATCATTGCGATACACAGTAAGTTCGGCGCCCATCTCGCCCAGATACTGTACGAGATTGTAGGTAAAGCTGTCATAGTTATCGATCACAAGGACCATGGTTCGATGCTTTACTCCAGGCCCGAATGCGCAAGAGCGACAGCATGGATCAGGGCGCGAGCCTTATTGACGCACTCGTCATATTCCCGCGACGGTACCGAATCGGCGACCACACCGGCGCCGGCCTGCATATAGACCCGCCCGTTCTTGATATACATCGTCCGGATCGCGATGGCGAAATCGGCGTTGCCTTTGAAGCTGAAATAGCCGACTGCGCCCCCGTAGAGACCCCGCCGGGTCGGCTCTAGTTCATCAATGATCTGCATCGCACGCACCTTGGGGGCGCCGGTTAATGTGCCGGCAGGAAAACATGCCTGGACGGCGTCGAAGGCTGTTCTCTGTGGCGCTAACCGCCCGGTGACCGTGGACACCATATGCATCACATGCGAGTACTTTTCGATAGTCATAAGGCGTTCGGAGGCAACACTCCCATAAGCTGAGACGCGGCCGAGATCGTTGCGTCCAAGGTCGACCAGCATGATATGCTCCGCGCGCTCTTTCTCGTCGGCGAGGAGATCCTCCGCTAATACAGCGTCCTCCTCGTTATTGGCTCCCCTGGGCCGTGTGCCTGCAATGGGCCGAACGGTCACAGTCCCGTTTTCAACTGTGGCCAGAATCTCAGGCGATGAGCCAACGACCTGCTCACTTCCAAGGTCAAGGTAGTACATGTAGGGTGACGGATTGATCGATCGGAGCGCCCGGTAGAGCTCCAGAGGTGTACAGCCGATATCGGCTGAGAACCGAACGGAAGGAACAATCTGGAAGGCATCTCCCGCCATAATATAGTCCCGACACGTCTCGACCGCCTCCTCATACTCGGCACGACTCTGGTTGGTGTGGATGAACGGCATGGAAAGACCCTGGGTGCAGGGCTGAGGTATATGGGGTCCGTTGAGGCGCTGCACCACCGAATCGATCCGTTCCACTGCTTCATCAAAGGCGCGGTCTGGTTCATCGGCTACGACGGCAGTGCAGATAATATGCAGGCGATGCCGCACGTGATCGAACGCCAGCAGCGTGCGAGTCACCATGAATGCGTAATCGTCCATATCGAGGTCGTTTACGCCAGTATCAGGAAGTCGCTCGAATCCCCTTACGGCGTCATAGGCGATGTAACCCACCGCGCCACCCGCGAACCTGGGCAGTCCGGGCAGATCGACCCATTCGTACTTCGCCAGCTGGTCCTGAAGGGCGTCGAGCGGACTGCGATCGTCTGAAATGCGGTTCTCGACAACGTTGGTCGCTTCGATACGGGTAACGATGGAACCCCGGGTCCGGATCACGCATTCCGGGTCGGCTCCGACATAGGAATACCGGGCCATACGCTCTCCGCCCTCAACGCTCTCTAATAGGAATGAGCCATTTGGACTGGCGAGGCGTTCGTAGGCCGAAAGCGGCGTCAATCGGTCGGCAAGAACTTCTCTGGCTACAGGGATCACCGCACCGGGAAACGCAAGCCGTCGAAACTCCTCCCTCGATGGACGAAGGGCACGGATGGGGTCCTTTGGTATATCGAATACTGTCATGCGTTGTTATCGTGTAGACGCCGCGAGTGCCCTGGGAGGGATTCGAACCCACACTACGGCGATTTTAAGTCGCCTGTCTCTGCCGATTGGACTACCAGGGCCACAGTACGGTGATAGCGGCCCAAGTATACAGGGAGGACCTGCCGTGGGTCAATCTCGGTCGGTCACCGCCCTGCCTTCGAGAGTAGCGAGCGCGTCGTCGAAGTCGGCGATCGTGACCGATCGAGCTTCATCGTTCGCCCCGTCCGCCAAACGGACCAGGGCCTGTAAGCCCGCCTCATTGATCAATGCCCGCAAGTCAGCCCCGGACCAACCTTCGGTGCCTTCGCTCAACCTATCCAGGCATACATCAGGAGCAAGCTTAACACCCCTCGTAAATAACCGAAGCAGCTCGAGCCTGCTCCGAGCATCCGGCAGCGGGATCTCGATCTCTCTGGTAAGACGGCCACCACGTCGAACGGCGGGATCAAGCATATCCTCGCGGTTGGTGGCGCCGATAACGAGTACGCGCTGGTTCGGGGTCATTCCGTCCATTTCCTGGAGGAACTGATTAACCACCTTGTCGTAGTGCACGGCAACGCCTCCCTGGCGCGCAGGTAAGAGAGCGTCAATCTCGTCGATGAAGATGATCGAAGGGCAGTTCGACCGCGCCGTCTCGAAGAGATCTCGTACCCGCTTCTCCGACTCGCCGACGAACATCTGATTGATATCGGCAGGGCTGATGGTATAGAATCGGCAGTTGGCTTCGGCAGCCAGAACTCGTGCGATCGTGGTCTTGCCAGTACCAGGACTGCCCTTGAGCAGGATGCCCGTCGGCGGCTGAACGCCGAGTTCTCTGGCCATTTCCGGTTCTTCGAGCATCAGCTGTACCTGTCGAAGTTCACGTTTCGTTCGAGGAGCAAGGATGATATCATCCCACGTCGAACGTCTGGAATCGCCGTCGTCCGATCGCGGCCTCGGTTCCTGACTTGCCGTAGCGGTGTTTCCTTCGAACGCGACAGCCAGTTCACCGTACCGTCGATTCCCGGGTTCAATCTGCGCTGCCTGACGAGCCATCCTCATTGCATCGGCTCTGTAGCCAAGATCCTTCAGACATCGAGCGAGGTAATAATGCGCTTGCGCGTCGTCGGGTCGCAGCTCGATCGCTTCGCGCAGCCAGTGGGCGGCTTCATTCAAGAGCCGCTTGTGTGCGGTGAAGCGCCTGGCACGAGGTCGGGCCACTCCGTCCAATCCGGTTAACTGCGCCAGATACCCGATACCCAGATCGGCGAGTGACGGTTGTTGAAGAATCGCCTGATTCCACAACGACCATCCGAGCCGAAAGCAGGCCTCGCCGGAGTGCCGATCGGTTGCGACAGCGCGCCGAAACCGATCCGCCGCCGCCATCCACTGCTCCGCACGGGCGCGTGCCATACCTTCATCTAGTAAAGCCCTGTAACCGGGCTGGGACTCGCTGGCCATCCGTACACACTACGAGGTGAATGCGCTTCTGGTTGCGCAATCCTCTCTGGACCCGATCGAATAACAGCGGTGGGAGGAGCCATTTGGGTACAGGGTAGCTCGGAAGATGGAGGCCTGTGGGACACTAGGTATAATCGGGCGTCTACCAACTGCCCATGTACGCTCTTTGGAGGCCTCGTCCATGAACGGCGATCAAATCGGCATTCTGACCTCGCGTGTTGAGGAACTAGAACGGGAACTCGGCAAGGCCAGGTCCGAGATCGTCAGACTGCAGCAGGGCATGAAGGCTTCGGAGGTAACCGAAGGCCAGATATCGATCACCGAGTTCGAGGAGACGCTAAAGCGGCTCGTACAGCGCGTCGCTATGATCCTGCAGGCCGAGAAATGCGTGATTATGATCCTCGATAAGGAGTCTGGCGACCTTGTAGCTCGAGCCCCAGCCTACGGGATCAGCGCCACCGATCTCCGAATCCTTCGCGTTCGGGTGACCGAAGGCGTCGCCGGCGAGGTGTACCGTAAGGAAGAGCCATATATCATCGCCGATGCCATACGGGACCCCAGGACCGTTAAGGAGAACGTCGCGCTTCTCCATATCCGAAACGGCGTCACGGTTCCGCTTGTTGTAGAGCGTCGTGACGAAGATAATCGTGTTCTCGATCGCGTGCCGATCGGTGTATTGAGTGTCTATAACAAGCGCTATGACGGTGAGTTCAATGAGGAGGATGTTGGGCTCCTCCAGCGGATGTCCCGAAACGCCGCCTCAGTGATCGCCAACGCACAGATGTATCGGGAACTGGTCGAGGAGAAGGAAAAGCTCGTCCATACGATCGAAAGCCTCTATGCCGGCCTGCTGCTGATCAATAGCAAAGGCGCTCTCATGCAGATGAACGCGAGAGCTCGTCAGATATTCAATGTGCACGAAGATCCGGTTGGCAAACCGTACGCGAGTGTTATCACCCATGAAGGAGCGCTGAAGGCGATCTCGAAGATGCTGACCGACCGGCCGGAATCGGAGAACGGATCGGACGATGCCGACGGTTATCAGACACCTGAGGAAATCAGCGTAGCGGATCCAGAGACCGACGAGGAGCGCGTATTTCAGCTGCATGCCGCACAGGTGCGCGATGAAGAACGGACGTACATCGGCACCGCTGTGATCCTCAATGATATCACCGAGATACGCAACCTCGAAAGGATGAAAACGGAGTTCGTCGCGATCGCCGCGCATGAGCTGCGTACGCCGATGACGCCGATTAAGGGTTTCATCAGCATGCTGGCGCAGGATTCCGACGATAGCTTCACCGCCGAAGAACGACAGGAGTATTACGAGATCATCGAACAGAACGTGGATCGTCTGGGAAGGTTGATCAACGATCTTCTGAATGTGACTCGGATTGAACGTGGAGTAGCGCTACAGCTCTTTTGGGAAGAGGTCGATCTCACGCAACTAGCCGAATCCGTACTGGAGGTGCAGCGCGGCATGACCAATACGGACAAGCATACGCTCCATATCGATCCTGGGACAGGGCCGATTCGAGCGACGGTCGGAAAAGATCAGATCGAGCAGGTTCTGCAGAATCTGGTCAGTAACGCTATCAAGTATTCGCCCGACGGCGGTGAGGTGCGAGTGATCATCCGGGATGAAGGCGAGGCGAACACCATCCTCATCGGAGTGCAGGATCAGGGAACGGGTATTCCCGAATCGGCGAAAGCGCGGCTCTTCAAGCCATATCTGCGTATTCATAACCCGAAGACCGCCGGAATCAAGGGAACCGGAATAGGTCTCTTTCTTGTAAAGAACCTGATTGAAGCGCATCAAGGCACGATCTGGGTGGAGTCTGAGCTTGGTCACGGCACGGTGTTCTGGTTTCGCATCCCACGCACGCCGCCAGCGATGGACGGTACGACGGCAGATGCGTGCAGCCCACCATGATGCGATAACCCATCGCCTATCCAGCGCCAGTCCGGAGAGACGCCATGTGCACCGATCTTCCAGGACTTGCCGGTAGATGGCGTGTTGAAGCCACGATTCGATCTCAACGCGAACCGATGAATACGATTCCTGTTCCGGTCAAACGTCTCCCGCATGGGGCCGACCTCCCGCTCCCCGACTATGCGACACCAGGCTCAGCCGGGCTGGACCTTGCCGCGGCGATAACCGACGACGTCGTCCTTCAGCCCGGGCAGCGGGCGGCGATCCCGACCGGCCTGTCCATCCAGTTACCGGAAGGTTATGAAGGACAAGTCCGCCCGCGGAGCGGCCTGGCGCTGCGCTTTGGCATTGCCTTGCTCAACTCGCCCGGGACGATCGACGCTGATTACCGTGGAGAGATCAAAGCCCTGCTGGTCAATCTATCGTCAGAACCGGTCGTTCTACATCGCGGAGACCGGATCGCCCAGCTGGTGATTGCCCCGGTGACCCACGTTGAGCTCTTCGAGGTCCAGAGCCTCGATGAGACGATCCGAGGGGATGGCGGCTTTGGGCACACCGGCGCCTGAGGGCACTACCGACCGCTGCGCAGCGTGTGCGGGCATCTTGCCGGACGACGCGATCTTCTGTTCTGCGTGCGGTACCGAACGACGAACCACGGCAACATCCGCGCGGACCGCACAGGAGATCGGCCTCGCTGCGGCGAACCTCCTCCGCCTACGTGGCCAATATGAAGCAGCGGAAGCCCGCTGCGTCGACGTCCTTCGATCCGATCCAGATAATGTCCACGCTCATTCACTGCTCGGAGACATATACGCAGAGCAGGGGCGTATTGACGATGCTCGGCAGTGGTATCAGATAGCGCTGGACCTCGATCCAAGGAGCCGCTCAGACCGCGAAAAGCTGGCGCGCCTAACCCGACAGGGCAATGTCGATTCGAACTCGGCTACGAAGAGAGAGGATACGCTGGTCGGCCTGTCGACGTCGAGCTGGGTCCGCTGGTTAACGGCGACTCTCGCAGTCTGTTTGATATCAGCGGTAATCGCCATTCTCATGCGTCATCCGGATCGGCGTCAAACGCGTTGGACGCCAGCGGCGACGAATAACCCGTCGGCCAACGTGCCCGTGATGGATCGGTCGATCAACAAGCCAGGGCTTACAGGTCGGACAGCAGACTCATCCTTCGATGAGTGGAATCAGCCAGCCGGCGCCCATAACTCCGAGGCCGCAACGTTCGCAGAGAGAGCCGCGTCGATGAAACGGGCAATCGTGGATAGCCAAATACCGGGAGTCGGCTCCTCCATCGATCCGATCGTCCGATTAACGGCACAGGACGAAGCGTACCTTATCCTGTATAGGACAGAAACGGACGCTCAGCCCGATCAACAAGCCGTGGCAACGACGGCGCTGCATGTCATCCAGGTGATGCTGCAGGCCGATACCGATGTACAGAGGGTGTATGTCTCAGTGAGGAGTGGTCATCCAGACCGCCCGGACCAGCCCGTATTCGAAGCCTGGGCTATCAGGGAGACGGTGGTTTCCGACACCGCCCGGTCAGGCCGAGACGTCCTTGAGAGCTTTGCCGGGTATCGATGGACACCGTACAACGCCCCATCTTCGGAGAGTTCGGAACCCGACTCCATGCCGCGTTGAGCGCGCAACCGACTTGCTTGCATTCCGATATAAGCCGATAACGCGACGCTATCTCGATATCGACCGCACGCTGATGAGCGGGCAGGCGTTTCACTGGGTCCGAGATGAACACGCGGTATGGCATGGAGTCATCGGTGAAACAGCCGTACACCTGCGGCACGATGGTGACGTTTTGGCATGGGCCACCGAGCCCACGGATCGCTGGGACACCATCGCCACCTACTTCGCACTCGATGTTGAGTTGGAGCCGCTCTACGCCGATTGGATGGACCGTTGGCCCAGGATCGAGGAGATGATCGCGGAATCCCCGGGTCTGCGGGTGCTCCGACAAGATCCGGAGGTCGCCCTGATCAGCTTCATCTGTTCGTCCTGTAACAACATCCAGCGTATCCGTACGATGGTCCAACATCTGGGTCGGCTCGAAGCGGGCAGGTTCGGGGAATGTGGAGTGTTTCCTGCGCCAAGCCTTAGCGCACTTAAGTGTATCGATGAGCGAACGCTGCGCGATCGCGGCTTTGGATATCGTGCCCGCTATCTCGCATTGCTCCATCAGGAGCTTCCCAGCGACACGGACGCCTATCTAGAGGGTCTCCGCGCGCTCGATTATGCCTCTGCCCGCACGCAGCTCATGAAACTGCCCGGAGTCGGTGCGAAAGTCGCTGATTGTGTATGTCTGTTCGGTCTGGCGAAGTCGGAGGCTGTACCGGTGGATACCCATATCCGGCGATTTGTTGAAGCGGAGATCGGTTTGGATGATGAATCCTCTCATCCGAAAGGCGCGTCCTATGATAGGCTCGCGTCGAGGTTGCGCGGTATCATGGGACCCTATGCTGGCTGGGCCCAGCAGTATATATTCGAGTATCAACGACATACTGCTCAAAAACGACGACGTGGGGAGAGATGATGGCCGGATTGAGATTGTACAATACGCTCACTCGCAGGGTCGATGAGTTCATACCGCGGGACCCTCAACGAGCAGGTATGTACTGCTGCGGTCCGACGGTCTACAACTATGCCCATATCGGCAACCTCCGCACCTATGTCTTTGAGGACACACTCCGGCGAACATTACGTCTGAACGGCTATACACCCTTTCACGTTATGAACATCACCGACGTTGGCCATCTGGAGTCTGATGCCGACGAAGGCGAAGACAAGATGGTTAAGGGCGCCCGCCGGGAAGGGCTCGATGTCTGGCAGTTAGCGCGCAAGTACGAGACCGCGTGGCTTGCGGATATGGCTCTGCTCAATATCGAACGACCCGAAGTCATCTGTCGTGCAACGGAGCATATAGACGATATGGTGGCTCTGGTCGAGCGTCTACTCGAACGGGGCCTGGCATATGTAACTTCTGACGCAGTGTATTTCGACACCGGCCGATTTCCAAGGTACGCCGACCTGGCCCGGCTCGATCTTCACGGTCTTCAGGCAGGCGCCGGAGGGCGAGTGTCGCAACAGGGCGCCAAACGGCATCCCAACGATTTCGCGCTATGGTTCATGGGCCGGCCCAGGCATATCATGCAATGGGATAGTCCGTGGGGCCGTGGATACCCAGGCTGGCATATCGAGTGCTCAGCGATGAGTATGAAGTACCTTGGTGCGACGATCGATATTCATTGCGGCGGGGTCGATCATATCCAGGTCCATCACACGAACGAGATAGCGCAGAGTGAGGGCGCTACGGGCCAGCCGTTCGTTCGTTACTGGCTGCACGGCCAATGGTTATTGATCGATAGTGAAAAGATGTCGAAATCGGGGGAAAACTTCCTCACCTTGAAGACACTGTGCGATCGAGGGTACGACCCCCTTGCCTATCGGTTCTTCTGTTTCCAGGCTCATTACCGTTCCGAGCTCCGCTTCACCTGGGAAGCGCTCGATGCCGCGCAACAAGGGCTGCGGAGGATCTACTCGATGGATCCCTCAGATGATCCGATCAAGGAGCCAGCCGAACGTGCGGATGCGCGCGCTGAGGTACTCGACAGTTTGAATAACGATCTGAATATCCCGCAGATGGTCGGGTTGCTCAACCGTATCGGGAGTCCAGCGTTATGGCTGGAGTTCGATGCGGTGTTGGGACTCGACCTGGCAACGAGGCTTGCGCAGCGCGATGCCGATGTGCCTCAGGAGATCCAGAATATTGTCGATCAGCGCAACGAAGCCCGTAAGAGGCGGGACTGGAACGAGAGTGATCGCCTTCGGGACGAGCTCACCGCGATCGGCTATGATGTTGCTGATACGCCCAGGGGCACAGAGATCCGCAAACGCGTCATCTAGAAGGTTACGCGCAGGATCCGCCTGACGAATCGACGCGGCCTTGCCTCTCTGCACTTCGTGTAGCGTTGCGCATCGCGGCGATGGCCATCGGAACGGCCTTTGATGCGATCTCGCGTCCCTCGTATTCGAGGTTGATGTAACCGCGATAGCCATGCGCGGTCAGGAGAGATACGAGATGACCGTAGTCGACGGGCTCAAGGACACCAGATCGACGAACCTCTGTTTTGACATGAACGGAGACCGTATAGTCCATGCATCGCGCTAAGTCCTCATAAGGCGAGTCGGAGTCGAAGTTGCCCGTGTCCAGTTTCACACCGAGCCATGGCGAACGAATACGTCGGATGATCTCGAGTATGCCGTCTGGACGCTGAACCACGCCTCCGTGATTCTCCAACGCGAGCATGACACCTCGTTCCTCGGCGAAATCAAGACACTCGAGCAGGCATTCGATCACCCATCGTCGACCCTGCTTCATTGAAACTCCCGAGGGGGGAGCTCCGGCGAACACCCTGAGACAAGGGGCTCCCAGGTCGGCGGAAAGGTCGAGCCAGTGCCGTACCAGATTCAGCTGGGCATCACGATCCGGACCCGGAGGCAGCGCGAATGTATTACCGACCGCGGTCCCGGTGATATCGAGGCCAGAAAGGAAACAGCGTCGACGGATCTGATGCAGATAACCGCTCGTTATGGGCCTCGCAAAGTAATAGGCGGTAAGCTCAACCCCTTCGCAGCCGATCTCCGCTGCGGTATCGATGAATCGTTCGAGCGACATCCCGGCTGAGGCGTTCGTCAGTAGGTCTCGGTAGGAATAAGCGCAGCACCCTACGCGGATAGCCGACCCTTGTGCTCGCGTATAGAGCTTCTTCACGCGATCGTCCGTCATACCAACCGCCTTCCAACGGCCTCCGCGACCGGCCGACATTGTTGGAGGATGTCGGCGAATCCCGCGTGGGTCATCGATTGCGCGCCATCCTTCATCGCTTTGTCCGGCTCCGGGTGCACTTCGATCAACAGGCCGTCCGCGCCGGCGGCAATCGCGGCCCTGGTCATCGCCGGTACCAGGCTCCATCGACCGGTACCGTGGCTCGGGTCAACGACGATCGGTAAATGGGAAAGCTCGCGGACCGCAGGCACCGCTGAGAGATCCAGGGTGTTTCGGGTGTAGGTCTCAAATGTCCGAATACCCCGCTCGCACAGGATCACGTCGTGATTGCCTCCGAGAAAGACGTACTCAGCGGCCTGAAGCCATTCCTCGAGTTTGGCCCACATGCCCCGCTTCAGCAGGACTGGCCGCCGCGCCTTACCAACCTCCCGGAGGAGATCGTAGTTTTGCATGTTGCGGGTCCCGATCTGTAGCACGTCTGCGTACTCGCACACCATCTCGACGTTGCGCGGATCCATAACCTCCGTCACAACCGCCATTCCGACAGCATCGCCGACGTTGCGCAGTATCTTCAGACCTTCGATCCCAAGGCCTGGGAACGAGTACGGCGATGTGCAGGGTTTATAGGCCCCACCCCGTAGGACTCGGACGCCCATCTCCCGCAGCGCCCTTGCAGTCTCCAGCGTGAGCTCGTAGGTTTCGATGGTACACGGGCCTGCCATCATCACGATATCCGTTCCACCGATCTCCACGTCGCCTATTCGTATCCGGGTGGTCTCACGGTGCAACTCGCGGCTTACGAACTTGTAGGGTCGAACGATGGCAATAGCCTTCTCGACATAGGGCAGACGCTCCAGTTGCGCCAGATAACGAGCCTTGTCGGCCTCCGGAACCCCGACAGCGCCGATGACAGTCCGCTCAGCGCCGTAGATAGGATGAACCCCATAGCCCCATTCCAGGATGCGATTCTCAACATCCTTGATCTGCTCGGGTGAAGCGCCGATCGACATCACTACGATCATGGTTTACTCAGTACCTCGCTCAGGGCTGATAGCAGTTTCTCGTTCTGCTGGGCGGTGCCAATGGTGATCCGAAGATAACCAGGCGCGTCGAACGCATCACCCGTCCGAACGATCACGCCGCAGCGCAAGAGCCCATCGAAAATCCACTGCGAATCACGGTGCGTATTGACCCAGAGGAAGTTGCCCTCGGAAGGATAGACCGTCATGTCCATTTCCGACAACCGTCGAGCGAGCATAGGGCGCTGCTCCAGAACGAGCGACCGTGATGCTTCTAGGTGAGCGCTGTCATCGAGCGCGGCCACAGCCGCCGTCTGCGCAAGCGCGTTGGTGTTGAAAGGCTCGCGAACCTGCTCGATGTGGCCGATGATCTGCCTCTTAGCGATCCCGTAGCCGATCCGAAGACCAGCGAGGCCGTAGATCTTGGAGAAGGTGCGCAGAATAATGACATTACGATTCTGGCGAACATACTCGATGGCCTGGGGATAATCCCGACGAGCCGCGTATTCGTAGTACGCCTCGTCGATGCAAAGGATACAACGATCTGGTAGTGAATCGATTAAGCGGTTCACACCATCGGTGGATGCGTATCCGCCCGTCGGATTATTCGGATTGGAAAGAAAGACGAGACGCGTGCGATCGGTTATGCTGGCAACCATTGCCTCGATGTCAAACGCCCAATCGCGCAGGGGAACGCGCAGGGTATGCGCGCCCGCAAGAACCGCTGCGCTTTCATAGCGCGAAAAGGTCGGGTGCGCAACCACAACCTCGTCGCCCGCACAGAGATAGGTCAATCCCAACAGGTGGATGATCTCATCCGATCCGTTTCCGAATACCAGTGAATCTGGACTGATATCGAGCCTGGCGGCGATCGATGTACGCAGATCGTGACATGCCCCATCTGGATAGACGTGGACGCTGGCCGCGGCCGCGATAATCGCGTCGATCGCCTTCGGCGAGGGCCCAAGCGGGTTCTCGTTCGATGCTAGTTTGACGATTTCGGTCAGGCCGAGCTCGCGTCGCACTTCCGAGATCGGTTTGCCGGGATGATATGGGACCAGCCTGGTGATCCGGTCATCGACCGTAAGGGTGTTGTTACTGGGGGACATTGCGCTCCGTCTACGCGTAGAATGCTCGTAGTGTACCTGTTGGCCATGGGCAAGTTTACAGGTGCGCTGTCCAAACGGCGGTCTGGTACACTCATCGGCCAGCGTACAATACTCCGATTATAAGGTAATCACATCCCAGTGGTGAACTCGGACGATACTCGACTGACCACGCTTGCGGAGCTTAGACGGACCTATCCGAACACACCCTTCCTGGCCCTTGGCCAGACGATCTGGTGGGATGAACCGATGAAGGCGGTTCTTCCGGCCCTGCTTGATCTGGGCGGACTTGGCGGTCAGCTTATCCTTGGGGTTCACGATACCGACTACTTCGCGAAACTGCACACGCGTCTTCCCGGAGAGTCCCGATTCGAACTGCTTCCGCATAACGATGGCAGGACGCGAGATCTCTGGTCTGCCGCCGGTGAGATTGCGCAGCTGTTCGGCAGTGAGTGCGTACCGACGAGACATGATCTGGTACGCCACAGCGTAGCCCTTCGTCCCTTGATGGATAACCGAGGACAGGGGCGTGATGAGTTTCTAGATACTGCGACGGAGGCATGGGGCTGGCGTGGTCTGGTCTACTTTGGATCGCGTGATACCGTTGTCAGCGAACTCGGTCTGGCCGAAGTCGCAGAGGGCATCCGAACGATGCTTGCCTATGGCTTCGATGGTACAACGGCTTCCATACGGACGCATAGGATCGCCGAGAACGCGCGTGCGATCGCTTACAGCTTGACCAGCGCCTGCGCCGAGTTCTGCAGCAAAGCTCCCGGTGCGACCTTACCCGAGCTGTATCGCCATCTGTATCCCATACTGATGGATCTCGTTCGCGGCAATGGTCCGACAGACTACACCGTTACGAGCACCTCCGATCTTCTCCGTTTCGCACCGGACACCGCAGAACTCCCTCGCTTCAGGCTGCTGCACCGTTTCCTGGATCCCGCGAGCGCGAAAATCGCTCGAACCGCGTACGACTCAGCGATACATGGCAGCGAGATGTATTCGCTGGAGCGTTTTGGTACCGGCGCGATACCGTTCGATGTGATCGTGCCCGGAAAGGGCCGGGGCACGCTCCGGATTACGCTTCGTGCAATCCATATCGAAACACCAGATCCGATCCGGTTACCGACTAGAAAGCCGATCAAGGATGTCGTTTCGCTGGCCCACACGCTCGCGAACGAGTTGGGCAATGATCTCGTGGTGGTCGGTAAGGCCGTCGCGCTGGTCTCGATGCTGTCGTCGGAGTTCATTTTCGTGTTCTCCGAGGAAGGATCGGGATATGTCTGTCGCACGAGGGCGATGAACGATGCCCTCGCGCGGGCTGGCATCGCACAATCGATCCACCCGATCCTCAGGCTGCACTATAGGACCTGGGACGCTGCGGACGACACTCCTACCGAGGTGAACCTTCCTGAGCCCATGATCGAGCCCTTTGGAGCGCCTTCCCTTGCGATGTCGGAGTTAGCCTGCCGTTGGCGTGATGTCGTCGAGGCTCAGGAACACCGGCTCAGAGAGCTCGCCGCGCTTCGCAGTCCAAGGCGTCTTCTGGCTTATCTGGCTTCGTCGAGACCAGAGCAATGGTGCCCGCTGATTCAGCAATACGCCGAGTGCACGCTAGCCATCCTGAAGATACGAGAGGACGGGGTCCTATTCGATGATTCCGTCCGGCGTCTGCATGCAGAGCTTCGGCTCCAGCGCGATCGGATTCGCAGAGCGGAGGCTGCAATGTCAACCCACTACCGCTCCGTTCAACGCTGGGATCCGGTCGAAGAAGCCAGACGCACCGCGCTTGGTGCAGAAGTGCGCACAGCCCATGATTCCCTTCGTAGGATCAAAGCCGAACTGCGGAGAGCACGAAAGGCCCGACGAGACGCCGGACGCAACGATCATCTTCGATCGCTCCGTGAATCGCGCAGAGCCATTGAGCTGACGGCCGAGGCGGAACGCCTGCGACTGGTTCGAAACGCCTTGCTGACTTCTCGCGGCCTGCGCCATGCAAACCATCGGCCTTCTGCCTGGTGGTTACCCATGATTGATCCGTCAGGACGCTGGTTCGAAAGGATTGTCGAGACCACACGCGTCTATGTCGAGCCGCTGATCTCAGGTCCATAACGGTTGGTCAGACGGGGCCGAGATGATGCCCCCATGACGCCACTAGTTCCTTGCCACGCTGACTGAGCCCCGCGTACTCCGTTGAGGTGAGCGGACGATACCCTTTGGCCACGGAGACCGCTTGTCGGAGCTGCTCCACAAAGTTGAAACCGATTACGGCCGTAGCGACCCCTTCGAGGCCAAGAGCATAGCGAATGGAATCATTGATGTGATCCTTCGGCATCAGGGCAGGTATCGGGTTCCTGTATGCGAAGTTCGGCGCTCCTCCGAGGACTTTCATCGCAACGATCCCCATACGGCGCTTTCTCGCTTCGGGCAGAACGCGCGTCTCGTAGCCATAGATATGCTGGTCGACGAAGTTAACGGCTGGCATCACCACATCAGGGATCCCAGTCCGCACGGCGGCGACCATCTTCTCGACATAGTTGTGCCCGCTGACACCGATGAACCGCAGCCAGCCTTTGCGGCGCGCCTCCTCGAGGCCGCGGAGCGGACTGTCACTCTCAAGAAGCCGGTCGATATCGAAATCCCCGATATTATGCAGATGCACGAGATCGACATGGTCGGTCTGGAGAAGCCGCAAGCTCTCGGCGACCGTATCCATGGCCGCGTTGCGCGTCATACCCCGTGTCTTGGTCGTGATAAAGAGCTTCGATCGGTGTGGCCGAATGATCGAGCCCAGGCGTTCCTGGGCAACATCATAGATGGTGGCCGTATCGATATAGTTGACGCCCAGATCGATGGCCTCGCCGACGACTCGATCGAACGTTGCTTGATCCTGAAAGCTGTGGCCTAGGGGGGCCGAACCAAAGCCGATGATTGAGACTCTGGCTCCGGTGCGGCCCAGGCGTCGCATCGGCATCTTCCGACGGAGAACCGCATCCTCCGCGCGGACATCATCCAGCGCTGACAGTCCTGCCGCGATGGCGGCGCTGGTCTTGAACAAGGTCCGACGAGTGATCTTATCCATGGCTATCTCCCCGCGCGGCGACGCACGCGTGCGATATGCGCCTCATCGACGGCGTGTTCAAACGATCGAAAACCGTCGAGAGCGAACCCGTGCCGGGTGCAGATACCGTTGATCTCATCGGCCTGACGAACCGTGACATCCTTGCCCAGGGTATAGCTCTCATACCGCCCTTCCAGAGCCAGCCCCATGGTCTCCGACATACACGCATAGGCCGTCCCCGGAGGAAACCCGAAGCTGAACGCGGCATCGCCCCCGTATTTCCGGCACTGCATCTCGCCAGGAACGCGTACTACGCCACCTTCAATGACGAGAACATCCTCTCGCTCCCGTGCGACGCGAATGGAGACATCTCGCGGGCGGGCCACGTCACACACCACAGAACCGGGTTTCAGATCCGAAGGCATGATGATCGCTTCGGTAGCGCTGCTCACCGCAATCACGACATCCGCACGTTTCAATCCCTCGCTGATTTGCGTCGTAACGCTTACCCTCGCGGGAGCGCTGCTGGCGACCATGGAGCGCACATGCTCGAGCCGGTCCACAGATCGTCCGATCAATACAATCTCACCGGCGGAGCGTCCCAGAAGCAGCGCACAGGTTGCGCCTATGGATCCTGAGGCTCCAACGATGGCGATGACGGCCGATCCGATATCGATGCCCATCTGTTCGGCAGCCTTGCGAGCGCCGTCTACCGCGGTGGCAATGGTATAGGAGTTTCCCGTAGTAACGGCAATATTCAGCCTCTTAGCGAGCGTGATTCCCCCATCGCCTACCACAGACGTAAATGCGCCGAGGCCAATGATCCTGGCCCCTAGTTCCTCGGCGATCCTGCCGCATTGTTCAAGGCGATGGTAGACGAAGTCGAGAGGCAAGGCGTTGAACTGCCTCGGGCTGAGCGGGCACCCGATCAGCCATCCATGAGTCTCAGCTCCGGTAAGAGACCGGACACCGGATATCTCCGCGACCGGCAGCGGACTCCTGCGCTTGAGGAGCCATTCGATCGCCGGAACCGGCAACAGTCCGAGTACAGGATACTTTCGTGCGACATCCTTTCGCACATCGATGGGATGGATGATAAACGCGAACGGGTCCATGGATTGTTACGCCGTTGGGCGCCCTTGAAGCGGTTGGGATTCCAGGGTAAAGGCATGATCTGATTGAAGACAGCGAACCGATGGCCCCCAACCCAGTTTGCGAAGTGTACCCAGATAGTCCTGCGGGGTCAACTCGTCCGGCGCTCGCTCCAGAAGCGCAACGAGCGCTGCCTCCATAACATTCGTCGCGAAGGCCTCGCCGCCGATCTCCGGTGTCGTAGTCACGAGCTTGGCAACACCGCGATCCTTCAACATCGTCGCTTCCGCCTGGCGGCTCGATTGTGTAATGATGATCTTCCCATCCAACCGCGAGGGCATATACCGACGGATCAGGTGCCAATCGCCGGCGATCACATCGGCCTCTTCAAACCATCGGGTGAACCTCGGTGTATTCACCTCCTGGCGCGCCCCGGTCGGATAGATCCATTCAATCGGTAGACGCGTGACGATCGGAAGGGCCAGACGGGCTAACCGCTGAACCGTGGTCCATCGGTGGATGGGTATGGGAAGACCCAGACCATAGATGAGGTCACCGTACACCACGAAGCTGGCCCGTTCTGACAGGGCGCCTGCCATGCCGAAACGATCGACCGCGGAGACCAGAAGCACGCGCATGTCTCGTAGAGGGACGGCGCCGGATGCATCGAGCAGCCGTATCGTCTCCCGCTCAAGCGTATCCTTGAGGCCGCTGCCATCGACCCAGGGTGTTAGGTGAGCTCCCTGCATCAGCCGCAACGTTTCCATGAAGGCGTACCTTCTCTGCCCTGCGTAAAGATACGCGTCGGTGCCGCCTACGCCTATGCAATCCACGGTTCCGTCGTACTGGCGAACAAGAGATGCAAAGCCGCGCTTGTCTCCGTCGGTACCGATGCGACGGATCTCAAAGTCAACGCCGCCGATGTTGGTGTGCGCCGTCTTATCGCGTTTCGAGGTTCCAAGGCTGATGCTTACGACACGCTTCACGGATTTATCCCTCGCACATCTCGCGGCGTCACGGCAGCGATAAGTGTAAGAAACGCTTCCTCAGTTATCGCATCGGTCCGAAGGCGCTTGGATGCCAGCGCTATCATATCCGATATCGGCCCAGGCTCACCGCTGTAGCCTCCAATGACGAGGCGTGCCGCGCCTATGAGATCCCCTTCGCCATAGGCCTGAAGAGCCCGATCAGCAAAGGGCCGCCGTCGAACGCTTGTGGCAATAGGAGTAGTCTTGCGTGGGCGGCCGATCAGTCGTAAGCGGCGCGCTATGCCTTCGTCTCGAACCATCGGATCTGATGAGAGCCACCGATACAGCTCCGAATCTTGCAGCAAAGAGCCGATCGCGGCTGCGACCTCCCTTCTAAGGCTGGCGACCTCCAACGTGTCGAGTGCTTGATAGATCGATGGCAGCGCTTCGATACACCCACATTCGGCAAGAGCCACCGCCGTTCGCGCCTGAACGATATAGTCTTCAGCGGCCAGTAATGCCGCGCCGAGCGTCGGACATGCCGATCGATCCCCTATCTCGCCAAGCGCCTGAGCCGCCGCCAGACGAAGAGATCGCGGACCGTTCGGCAGGAGCCCAAGGAGCGCCGAGATCGCACCCTTCGATCCACACGCACCGAGCGCCTGGACAAGTACGGTCGCGAGCTCATAGTTCTCGCTCGTCATGGCATCTTCGAGACCTGCTAATAAATAAGCGTCGGCTTCCGGACGGGCGATGCGACCCAGCGCTCGCGCTGCAGACAGCCGGTCAAGGTCATCACCCGATTGCAGGATCCTCGCGATCGGTATTACGGCCTCCTCGGCGCCCAGTCGCCCCAGGGCATCCAGCGCCTCGAGCCGAACATCACATTCCGGCAATGAGACAGCTTCGAGCAGCGGCGCTACAGCGACCGGATCCCCGATTTCGCCAAGAGCGATTGCCGCACTCCTGCGAACCTTCAGGCTCGGATCATTCAATGCCTGAGCGAGTTCCAGGACCGGGAGCGGCGACCGGATGGCGCTGAGAGCGGCGGCCGCCTCGTGGCGTTCCGTCTCACTCGTGCCTTTTTGCAGACGCCGAAGGTGACGAAGGGTGTTCATGCGTACGGTGCCAAGCTGGCCGATCACTTCTCTAGGGGTACGTAGATCCCGCGATGGAATACGCTGGAGGAGGGGCAGTGTCAGTATTCGTATGAGGGCATTCGCAAGGAACAGAGCATGGTAACCATGGACTGGTATACCCACGCTCATGCCGGACGACGAGCGGAGCCATTCGAGACAGATCCCTCCGACGATGGGCGCGAGCCCACCGGCCACACCTGTAGCCGCAGATAAGGCGCCGACGTAGAGACCGCGCCCCGAAGCCGGTGTCGTCTCGATGACCATATTGAACTGGAGCAGGCCGACACCGGCCCATACGGCCCCGCCGAACAGGTTATTCAGAATCAGAATGACGAGTGTAATCTCCGGGCGAGAAGGCGATGCCAGGAGCCATGGCAAGGGGGTTAGAGATACGCCGATGACGGCGATGGCCAGCAGAGGTTTATTGCCGAACTTATCGCCAAGGTACCCCCAGAGCGGCATGGCGACCAGCGCTGATAGACTCGCGGCGCCGCCAAGCGCCTGGAGCCACATATAGCTCAGGTGCAGATCCTCGATCGCATAGACGGTATAGAACGGGGCAGCGAAAAATTGACCGATAGAGAAGATCGCGCTGAAGAGCAGTAACTGCCGAAAGGGCTCACGGTCGATGACCGAACGATACAGTGACAGCGTTCCGACAAGCCCTGAGCTCTCTGGCGATGGGGACATCGCCATGGGAGGTTCCGGTTGGCGCATCAGAAGAACGAAGTTGACGATACCAAAGACGACCGCAATCGCAAACAGTATTGAAAGACCGTGCCCCTGCGAGACAGCTCCTTGCTCTATCCCTCGATCAAGCAGCCAGGCCGCAGGCAGCGTACATACCAGCGCCGTGAGACCAGCGAGCATGTTGCGTCGACCAAAGTAGCGACCTCGATGATCAGCTGGAACAAGGTCGGATAGCCAGGATGTGAAAGCAGGAATCGGTACCTGTAGCGCGAGACAGGACAGGGCAAAGAGTATGAGAAAAACGGGAAGCCTCAGTACCTCAGGATGCAGCCACGAAACGAGCAGTATGGGGAGCCACATCGATCTCGATAGCAGCGAGAACCACGCTGTTACTCGGCGACGTTCACCGAGGCGCTCGATCCATATAGACGACGGCATCTGCACCAGCGCTGCGAATGTAGGCAAGGCTCCGATGACGCCGATCCAGAGACTTCCGGCTCCTAACCACAGCGCAAAACCGGTCTGAAAGGCGCCTCCCGTTAATGATGTATGGACAGTTGCGGTGATCGCTTCGAGATTTGAGATCCGGAGAGCCCGGAGTACCTCCAGCCGGGATAACGGTCGTCTGGAAGCCTCATTGCCGCCAGGCCCTTGAGTCGCCTCTTCGCGGGGCGCTTCAGAAGACGAGCCGCTCATGGCGCATGGAGATACCCACTAGCAGCCCGACGGCGGCAAGGGAGACGATCATCGAGGATCCACCATAGGACATGAACGGCAGCGGGACGCCAGTGACGGGCAGGAGACCGATCGTCATTCCGATATTCACGGCCATGTGAAACGAGAACATCGACACGATACCCGTAGCTACATACCTGCTCATTGGCTCGCGGCTTGCTCCAACGATGGCCCATCCGCGGAGCAGTAGCCACACATAGAGGGCGATCACACCGAAACACAAGACAAATCCGCCCTCTTCCGCAAGAACGGTAAACAGGAAGTCGGTCTGTCGTTCAGGGATGAAGCGTCCGTGGGCTTGAGTGCCTCGACCGAACCCCTTGCCGAGGAGTTGCCCCGACCCAACAGCGATCCGCGCTTGCCGTATCTGGTATCCGGCTCCTCGAGGGTCCGCATCGGGATTCACGCACGCCGTCAACCGCGCGATCTGATAGTCGTGTATGAATCCGATCCGCCAGGCGATGAGAAAGAGACCCAGCGCTGCAACAGCGAAGATGATGTGATACCGGAGTGGCAGACCAGCGATGAACGAAATGCCGACCCAGACCGCAATGATGGAAACGGCTGTGCCCAAATCGGGCTGCTTTAGTACAAGTAGAACCGGCAGAGCTATATGACCAAGAGAACGCAAAAAGACCGCGGCGTGCTGTGTCGTGCCTGCGCGCCGATTGAACAACGATGCGAGCGACACGATGATGAACAGCTTGGAGAACTCGGAGGGTTGAAACCGAAACGAGCCAACCCCGATCCACCGCACGGCTCCCTTCGCCTCATTCCCGGCAATGGCTACAATCAACAATAGACAGAGATTAACTCCGTAGATCACCCCGACATATCGGCCGAGGCGTTCGCAATCGATGATGAGACCAACAAGAAGAGCGCAGAGACCGATCAACGCCCATAGTATCTGACGATTGAAATACGAAGGCGCGCCGCTGAGGGCGATGCTCCTGAGGCCAACCAGACCGATACCGAGCAGAACGGATACAAGGATAAGGATCACCCAATCCGCGCGCCGAACCAGCCTGAAATCAGTCGTCGCCGCATTGAGCTTCGCTCCTACTGGCCTGTTCACTCCACAGTATAGCCCGATCGCCAACGTTCAACCGGCTTTGACGGTGTAATGGGCGCGTGGGTATACTCTTTTGTGAACCCTCTCACCGATGCCGAGTAGCGCCAGGATGATCGATACTGGTCCGGGGTTACTATCCAAGGATGCTGCATGACTGCTTTCCTTCGACGTGTTTTCGACAGTAACGAACGCGATCTAGCCAAGTACCGCGCCACGGCGGAGAAGATCGGATTACTGGAACCGGAAGTTCAGCGCCTGACCGATGCACAGCTGCGCGAGCGAACCGATGAGCTCCGCGAACGTGTCCAGACCGAATGGCGCCTGCGGATCGAGGCGATGGAACGAGACGGTGTCCTCGAATCCGAACGTAAAGATCGTACGCGGATCCTGCTCGACGAAGTGCTGGATAAAACACTGCCCGAGGCGTTTGCGATCGTTCGGGAAGCCGCGAAACGGACACTCGGCCAGCGCCATTATGATGTGCAGTTGATCGGCGGCATGGTTACCCACGACGGCCGAATCGCAGAGTTGAAGACCGGCGAAGGCAAGACGCTGATGGCTACCCTTCCCCTCTTTCTGAACGCCCTTGCCGGACGCGGCGCTCATCTTGTCACAGCGAACGACTATCTCTCGAAGGTTGGCGCCGTGTGGATGGGCCCGATCTATCATCTACTCGGAATGTCGGTGGGGATTATCCAGGGCCAGAGCCCGGAGACCGGCGACGAAGGCGGCAGTTTCATCTATGACCCGGATTATGAGGATCCGGATCCGCGTTATACCTACTGCCGGCGCATTACGCGGCGGGAAGCATACGCGTGCGATGTCACCTACGGCACGAATAACGAGTTTGGCTTCGATTATCTGCGTGACAATATGGCCTTCCATCACGACGAACTCGTTATGCGGGATCTGCATTACGCCATTGTCGATGAGGTCGACAGTATTCTGATCGACGAGGCGAGAACACCTCTGATCATCTCCGGTTTCGTCGACCAGGACACAAGCCTGTACTATAAGGTGGACAGGGTGATCCGCCAGCTGCGTCGGGGTAAGGACGCGACCACCCAGGCGGAACGGGATGACCCGGAACATGATAGGAACAATCCCAGCATCCATTATCTTGTCGACGAGAAGCAGAAAACAGTTGCACCGACGGACGCCGGTATCACCAAGATCGAGCTGATGCTCGGTGTCCGGAACCTCGCCGATGATCCGCAGATGATGCACTATGTTACGGCCGCTATGAAGGCTCACGCCCTCTTCAAAAAGGACATCGATTATGTGGTCCGAGAGGGAGAGATTATAATCGTTGACGAGTTCACCGGGCGCCTGATGTTCGGCCGGCGGTACTCCGACGGACTGCATCAGGCGATCGAGGCCAAGGAAGATGTCGAGATCAAGCATGAGTCGCAGACGCTTGCGACCATCACCTTCCAGAATCTCTTCCGCCTCTACCTGAAGTTAGCGGGTATGACGGGAACGGCCAAGACTGAAGAAGATGAGTTTCGGAAGATCTATGGCCTCGATGTAGTCCTTGTACCTACCCATCGACCGATGATCCGCAAGGACCAACCGGACATCATCTATAAGGTAGCGGAACACAAGTACCGGGGTATCGCCGCGGAGATTCTGCGGTTGTACGCGAAACAGCAGCCAGTGCTGGTTGGAACTCGATCTATCGAGATGTCGGAGAGGGTCTCGTCCCGCCTGACCTCCGAGAGTCTGCAGCTCCTGAGTATGGTGTCGCTCATCAGGACCAAGATGGAGAGTGCAAAGATCGATAAGGCGGTCAAGGACAAATGGTCCTCTATCCTGAACCAGAATCTGGATGAGCTGACCGCAGGACGTCTTGTGCCTATGGCAAAGGAGTTGTCGTTCCCAGCCGACCCTCTCGACGAAGAGAACCTCAGAGCCATCTGTACTCTGCTCGAGCTCGCCCCCGAGGAGGAAATCCTCGACGGGCTTGATGAAGCTCTTCGCCACGGCATCCCGCACAATGTCCTCAATGCCAAATACCATGAGAAGGAAGCGCTGATCATCGCGGAAGCGGGCCGTAAGGGCGCTGTAACCATCGCTACCAATATGGCAGGGCGTGGGGTCGATATCCTACTCGGCGGTAAGCCCGTGCAGGAAGCGGACCTGCAGTCGGCGGCCGCATCAGCGAATGGCGATACGGCGGCGGGCGAAGCTGATGCAGCCGATGTTCCGGAGGCCCCGCACGAAGCGATCGTATTGTCCCATCGACGGGGCGGCAAGCCTTCGGTTCTCGATTCCGTGACGACCGAGACGCCGGAAGAGCATCAGCGGGCCGCAGATGAGGTCCGAGCTCGAGGCGGTCTCTTTATCCTCGGGACCGAACGCCACGAAAGTCGTAGAATCGATAATCAGCTGCGAGGCCGCTCCGGGCGTCAGGGTGACCCTGGCGAGAGTCGCTTCTTCGTCTCCCTCGAAGATGAGTTGTGGCGCCTGTTCGGTGATCGAACTCAGCATCCGCTGCTGCGCACATGGGCGGAAGACCAGGCGATGGACGCGCGAATCCTCTCTCGGATGATTGAGCGCGCACAGAAGAAGGTTGAGGAACACCACTTCGAAATACGTAAGCATGTGTTGCAGTACGACGATGTGATGAACAAGCAGCGGGAGATTATCTATTCAGAACGTCGGCGTATCCTGGAGGGTGCAAATCTTCGAACGACGATCGTTGGATTCCTTCGCGAGGTCGTCTCCGGCGCGATCGCCTTATTCTGCCCCGATGCCCACACCGGTCTCGATTGGGACCTTGACGGCTTGTATAAGGGCCTTGCCGAGTACTTCCCGCTTGCGCTGATGATGCCACGCGAACACCTCGATCACAAGTCTCGTGAACAACTCGAGGCCTATCTAGGCGATGCGATCGAGAGCGCCTACGAAGCCAAGGAACAGGAAATCGTCCAAACGCTAGATGACCCTGACGGTATGCGAAATCTCGAACGATACGTCGCGCTTACTGTCGTAAATCAGAAATGGATGGAACATCTTGCGAACATGGATTACCTGCGTGAGGGCATCAACCTGCGCGGATATGGGCAACAGGATCCGCTCGTTGTCTACAACAAGGAAGCGTTCCAGATGTTCGAGGAGATGCAGCACTCGATTCAGGATGGCATCGCACGCTATATGTTCCATGCACAGCTTGTTCAGGAGCAGCCGCAACCTCGTCGAACTCCGCGCATTATCGGAGATGACCTCGACTCAGAGGCGGCGCCCGTCGGAGCCGTGGTCACCAAGAAGCCTGGACGAAATGAACCGTGCTGGTGCGGCAGCGGTAAGAAATACAAGCACTGCCACTACGGCAAATGACGGCGCTCTGTTGCTACGATAGCCCCATGGAGGCTCCGGGGAAGCCGTCTCCTGTCTACACGACGGATCTGGGTACCCGTTATCTACGAGCGCCCGGTGTCCAGATGCTGGCGCGTCCCGCCTTTGCGCCGCACGGACTCGAGCACTTCCTCTCCGGTTTCGATGCTGCTGCGGAGATGTCCGCCTCTCTTTCGGACCCCGATGCACTGCCGGGCGGTACTGCATTGTGTAAGGCGGCTGGTCAGCTATGTTATATGTCCTTTGGTCCGAGACGAACCCCGAATGCGGAGGCGGAACGGTACTTCGCCAATATCATCGCGTCCGGCCATGGATCGGTCCTCGAGCACGCGGTCTATTCCTTTCTTATTTACGGCGTTTCGAGGAGTCTGACGCACGAGCTTGTGCGACATCGAGCTGGTTTTGCCTTCTCGCAGGTCAGCCAGCGCTACGTCTCTGGAGCCGTGCTTCGGTTCGTCGAGCGCCCCGAGTTCGTCGATGACCCACCTCTTCACGAGGCATTCGTACGGCGTATTGATGCCATCGCCGCTCAGTACTCCGCGATGCAGAGGGATCTTGGAGAGATGCAGAAGCACGGTGACTCCGTTCTGGCGGGACAAACCGGCACGGAACGCCGAAAGCGAGTCCAGCAGGCAGCGCGTGCGCTTCTACCCAACGAAACCGAGGCGCCAATCATCGTGTCCGGGAACGTTCGCGCATGGCGGCACTTCATCGAGGCTCGCGGCAACTCCCATGCCGACATCGAGATCCGGGTTCTTGCCAGCATCGTTTTATCGTGCCTGAGACGCGCCGAACCGATCCTCTTTGGCGATTACGATGAGACCGAGTTGTCCGATGGCACGGTAAGCATCACTACCGTTCATCGTAAGGTATGACGGCCATCCGTCCCGGCGTCATACCTTACGATATCGTTGTCGATTACTGACCGCGGCCAGAGTGGCTAGGATAGTCCCATCGCCAGTAGATTGCGGAGGCTGATGGCCGCACTATCCAGCGATGGACGGGCGCAAATATCCTGTTCCACGATGTACCATCCGGCCGAGGTCGCCTCACAGGCCTCGAACACTGCCGGCCAGTCGATGATGCCTTCTCCGACCTCTGCGAACGCCCGTTCTTCTCCTGCAGCCATATCCTTCAAGTGAACAAGCACGACTCTAGAACCAAGCTTGCGCAAATAACTGGCTGGATCTTCGCCGCCGTGCAGCACCCAGTAGAGATCAAGCTCGGAACCAACTAGCTCAGGATCGGCAGTGTCGAAAAGGATATCAAGACCCGTCTTCCCTTCGAACCTGGCGAACTCAAAGGAGTGGTTATGGTATGCGAACGACATCCCACGATCGCGGCACCGGGCGCCAACCTCAGTGAAGAGGTCGGCTGCTTTCCGCCAGTCATCGCCCGTTCGCCTTCGATCCTCAGGCATGTAAGGACACACGATAACCCTGTTTCCGAGAGCTTCGTTGTAATCCAGTGCAGCCTCGAGGTCGGTTTCCAACCCTTCGATGCCTACATGGTTCCCGGCAATCCCTAGTCCCAGATCACCGATCATCGTCCGGAGCTCCTGCGCTGAGTAGCCGGCGCTTCCGGCCAGTTCGACACCGGCATAGCCGATATCGGCGATCTTCTTGAGAGTTCCGGCAAAGTCGTCGGCGAGAACATCTCTGACGGTGTAGAGCTGCAGCGCAATCGGCGCGGTTTTCATGATACGTTCACTTTCTGTCTTGTTTCCGACGCGCAACGCGCGATCATCCATCGCGACATCGCATCGGATAAAACAGGATAGCACAGGCCTGATGCGGAACTCACCCTGTTGTCTGTGTTTCCTGCCGATGCGGATGCATGACATGAGCCCATGGGAGTGAGGCCTATCTTGAGAACCATGACGATGCTCCTGATCGGTACGATCTCGTTGATCCTGGCCCTCCGACGGGTAGAGACGATCAGGTTGTCGTGCATTGCTGATACGAATCTATCTTCGTATGAGGGGGAGGCGATGTTCAACTACGGCGCCTCCCCGCGGATTCGCTTGAAGGGTATTCAGATGTTCGGTCTGTTCCGATTCGACACGCAGGCGATCCGCGGCATGAAGATCGAGCGAGCGGAGCTGCGTCTCAGATACGCCGGAGCTGATCGGGCCCTGAAGACCCTCGGATTCTCGACGCTCTCTATTCCCTGGAATGAGGGAACGGGCCGAGGAGAGCGTATTGACGGCGCGGCTTGCTTCAACGCCGCTCAACTGGGCAGCCGAGCCTGGTCATCCTCAGGGCCGGATATGACCGCGGTGATCTTTGCGCCCCCCGGACGATGGGGGTACCGTGACGCCGAAGCCGTCGAGAACGGTTGGCTCCGCGCAGATATCCCGATCGAGATCCTCCGGGCTCATGCTGCCGGCGCCGCTACCGGGATCGTGGTAACGGATGAGAAAGGCCAGACTGCCGCAAACAACGATGTCTATGCCCGCGAGCAACATGGGTCCGAGCCCTACATCCTCGTCCGCGCTGCACGACACACGGCCGCAAGGGTACGACCACCGACCGATATTCGAATAACCCAGGACATTGGATCGGCTACGGTCAAGCGCGCTGCGATCCGGATAAGCTTTGTCCCTGATCCGAACGCCGTGGCCGTCGCGGGCGAACTCCAAGTGCAGGGAGAGCCGAAGCCCCGAACACTCCCGATCCAGATCATACAGAACGGACCAGCCAACAGGCGGTATGTCGATCTGAGTGATCTGCCTCCACGACACCGTGTGGTCGCTCAGCTGTGGTCGATCTCGGAAGAGGGTATGAAGGTTGTTGGTGGGCGCGTGGCAGGACAGACCGGCTCTGCTCTGTTCCAACCTCCGTCCATCAGAGCCGCTACCCTGCCGACCCGAGCAGACGCGCCACTGGAACGACGGTACGGTGCGTATCGCATCGTCGCGTACCCCTTTGGTTACAGAGGCATGGCAGACGCAGGGCGTCCCTTCGAACCGCTACGCTGGCAAGCAGACCGTCTGGAACTGATGGCCGCGACGCGCGAGCCCGTTCGCGCTATGCTCGAACTCCTTCCTATCCGTACTCGCACAGGAGATCGCGTCGCGCTCCACTTTACGCAACCGACACGCATCTATGAGATCCGCAGTGTTGGGACCGGCTCCGGGGCCATGCCCGATATCTGCGAGCCGATCGTGAGTGGTAGGTATCTGTCGGAACGGGGTCAGGCAGATGGCCGACATATGTTGCTCGTTGAGATCCGGGCAGCCGCAGCGCCTCTTCGCCAGCGTCATACGATAAGCCTGCGATCCGAAGACGGCCGCCATACTCAGATCGTTTTCGATGTCCGTCAATCACCGTTCGCTCTTCCGAGGCAGCCGGGGTTTGAGCTCAGCCTCAATACCTACGGAAGTCCCGCGCGTGCCGCGGGCCTTGATCCAGCCGCGCCTGATGGTCGTGCGATGGAACTCGCCTACCATCGCGTCGCCCAGCTTCATCGAGCGACACTGACGCCGTTAGGCTATTCCCACAGCGGCAATATGGAGCCCGGTTACGCCCCGTTGACCGAAGGGAGCGGTCGAACCAGACATGTGATCGGCTGGTCGGAATGGGACGCGCGGTTTGGGCCGCTTATCGACGGAACGGCCTTTGCGTTTGAGCCCCGCAGTAGACAGCCGATCAGCCATATGTATCCTCCCTTCCACGAGGAATGGCCGGAATCGATTCGGGCGGACTATCGCTATCGGCCGGCTTCACTCGCGTATCCTTCGGTGATCTACGATCATGCGCTTCTAGCTGGTCCAATCGAGCAGATGTTGCCCGACAGGTATCGGGATGGACTGGAAGCGGTTCTTGAGGACTTCGCTCGCCATATTCGTTCTCGAGGGTGGGACACGACGACATTCCAGTTTTATCTGAACAACAAATACGACTATCGAGACCCGGCGAAAGGCGGTCGAGGCACCTCCTGGTGGCTTCTCGATGAGCCCATGCACCGGGACGATTGGTTAGCTCTTGCATGGTATGCAAAGCGCGTACGACGTGTACAGAGCCGGTATCCGCGCAGCCGCATCGTCTTTCGCGCCGATATCTCCCGTCCGCAGTGGCAGAGAGACTATCTCGATGGGCTTATCGATGTGATGGTCGTCAACGATGAGCTCTACCGATATTGCGGTCTTATGAGACGGTATACACGTAGCGGAGTTCGCCTCTGGCACTACGGAACCCCGCCGTCGATTGAAGAGTCGTTATCGGTCAGCGAAGGGTGGCCTGTCCGAGCGTATCTCGCGGGCGCCGACGGCATCGTTCCCTGGCAGTCCGTTGGGACTAATAACTCGTACCGGGAACCGGACGCAACGGCTTTGATCTTGCCGCCTTTGATCCATGGTATCGGCGAACCGATAGCCAGTTTGCGATTGAAAGCGCTGGAATCCGGCCAGAGCACCGTGGAACATCTCCGAGCGTTGGGATACGCCCGCAGATGGACACGGGAGCAGGTTGCCCTTGCGGTGCAACCATGGTTAATCAGACGGGATTATGCCGGTATGCGATCGGCGATAAGGTTCGCCCTTCAGGGCTCGTCCGGGAGCGCGCGCATCCAGGTGAGGCACTCACGAGGCCAGGATCCGGTCGGGCGCCCTCGCGCGCCGAGGCCGAAACCATGAGGGCCAGTCGCGTAGATATGAACATCGACCGGACGTCCCGCTGCACGGTACGCCTCCGCAAGCATCAACGTGTTCTCCACGGGCACGACGACGTCGTCGGCTCCGTGAACGAGAAACGCGGGCGATGCCGATCTGGTGACCTGCGGACCCAGAGAGAGCCTCGCGGCTTCAGGAGTATCGCGCGGATCTCCCGTGAGGGCGCTCCGTACGCCGGGATTAGAATATGGGCCTGTAAGTGTAGTTACGGGATAGATGAGCACGGCAAAGTCAGGCGGATCGTGAACCTCAGCGACCTCTCGCCCTTCCATCACTGCGGTCATGCCTGCGAGGTGTCCACCCGCGGAAAATCCAAGGATCCCGATCCGATCGGTTCGCAGCCCCCACTCCTCGGCCACCGCACGTGCCACGGATATCGCCCGAAAGGCATCCTGCAGCATGACCGGGTGCTTATAGCGGGGTGCGAGTCGATAGCGAACGATGAGCGCAACCACCCCGGCGCTCCTGAGCCAACGTCCCACCGGCGCCGCTTCATGCTCGGCATGCCCTGTATAGCCCCCTCCGGGCAGAACCACCACCGTTTCGCCGCTTCGCTTGTCTTCGGGCGGAGCATAAAGACTGACGGTCGGGATGTCGCTGCGGTCTGCACCAACCGCACCAGGCGCTGGTCCATCCCAGAGCGGGGTTCTTTCGCGCTCTTCGCTGCCGATCCGAAGCAACATATCGCGAATGGCTTTCGCCGTGCGTCGGACCGAGCCTAATCCGTCCATAGAGAACCTCGATCTTGCCGATCTCGGAGCATCGGCCGCGAGATGGATACGTATAGCTGCGTTATCACTCGGATTCGACGCTGCGGGCATCGCTCCTGCCGATACTCCCCAAACGGCCGGTGCGTTCGACCGCTGGCTCGCGGAGGGGCTTCATGGAGACCTTGGCTACATGGAGCGGACCGCAGCGACGCGTCGGTCTCTCCGCGAGTGGGCACCATGGGCCGAATGTGTGATTATGGTCGCAGCGCGTTATTGTGTCATCGAACAAGAGCAGCCTTCTGATCGAGCTCGTTTCGCGGGCTATGCCCTGGGTCTCGACTATCACGACTGGTTCCGAAAGCGGCTGATTCGCCTGGGTCGTCTGCTATCGTATATCCTTGGCCGGATCGTCCAATGGAAGCCATTTTGCGATACGGCTCCCGTGCTCGAGCGAAGCTACGCAGCGTATGCCGGCATTGGTTGGATCGGACGAAATACGATGATCATCCATCCTGTACTCGGTTCCTATCTATTGATCGGCGGTATCGCCATCGATGTAGGGATCGAGACGGATTCGCCTGTGAAGGATGCATGTGGGACGTGCCGACGATGTATCGATGCGTGTCCAACCATGGCGATCCTTCATCCATATAAGCTGGACGCCCGCCGATGCATCTCCTACCATACGATCGAAACTCCGGATCCAATACCTGAAGAGGTTGCGGCGGTGATGGAGAACCGCGTATTCGGCTGCGACATCTGTCAGGAGGTATGTCCGATGAACCGCATGCAGCCCGCGCATGGTCCCGGGTACCGCGGAACCATCGAGCCTGCGTTTCAACCGCACGGCGAACGAAGGACGATGACGATGGAGGAACTCGCTGCGCTCACACCAGAACGATATCGGGCGATATTTCGTCGATCGGCAATGGAGAGGGCTGGCCGAGAAGGTCTGACACGGAATGCGCAGGCCGCGCGGGACAGCCAGGCAAACCGTACGATGGCCAGGCCGAACGGGCCGCCAGAAGCAGAGGCGGCCCGTCGTACCGACCCATAATCTGGTTGCGGTTACTTGTCGCGGTCAGCCTTCGCGAGATTGGCCTGGGCAGCGGCGAGGCGTGCGATCGGAACCCGTTTCGGGGAACAGCTGACATAGTTCATGCCAAGGGAGTGGCAGAACTCGATCGAGCTGGGATCGCCTCCGTGTTCGCCGCAGATGCCGATCTGAAGCGACGGATTCGCCGCTCTTGCATCGTTCACGCACATGCTCATCAGGCGCCCGACCCCGTCACGATCGATGGACTCCGTCGGGTCGCCGGGGAGGATGTTTTCGTCAACGTAGAGCTTCATGAAGCGTCCCGCATCGTCACGGGAAATGCCGTAGGTCATCTGAGTCAGGTCATTGGTCCCGAAACTGAAGAACGTTGTCTCTGAGGCGATCTCTGCCGCTGTCAACGCTGCACGAGGTATCTCAATCATCGTACCGAACATATAATCGACCGTGACGCCTTCGGACGTCATCGTGTCTTGGGCGGTCTTTTCCAGACGGTCTTTGATCCATTTGAGTTCGTTGACGTGTCCAACGAGCGGAATCATGATCTCCGGATGTACACGCGTACCGGCCTTTTGGACTTCGCATGCGGCGCCGATGATCGCTGCTACCTGCATCTGGACGATTCCGGGCATGTAGATCGATAACCGGCAGCCCCGAAGGCCGAGCATCGGGTTCGCTTCGTGCATCGACTGGACTGCGTCCAGCATACGGCGGAGCTCAGACAATCGTGCGTCATTCGGGTCGGCACACTCCAGGCGGGTAACTTCGACAAGCAGATCGCTCTCTTTCGGCAAGAACTCGTGGAGGGGCGGATCAATGAGGCGGATCGTCACCGGACGTCCTTGCATCACGCGGAATATATCCACGAAGTCCTTCCGCTGTAGTGGAAGAAGCTGATCAAGAGCGTGCTGTCGAGCGTCTTCGGTGTCTGCGAGGATCAGCTTGCGAACCAGCGGAACCCGGTCTCCGAGGAACATGTGCTCGGTGCGGCAAAGACCGATCCCCTCGGCGCCCTTGGCCAGCGCATCCGCCGCCTGTTCCGGGGTATCGGCGTTGGCCCATACACCGAGACTGCGAATGTCATCCGCCCATTGGAGGAGCTCCCCAACCTCGGCAGAGACCTTCGGCGCTTCTGATGGGAGTTGGCCCGTATAGACGATCCCTTCGGTGCCGTCGATTGAGATCCAATCGCCCTCCTTCAACGTTACGCCATGGGCGCTTATCGTTCGCGCTCGATGGTCGATCGAAATATCATCGCAGCCGCAGATCGTTGGAATGCCGAACTGCCGTGCAACCAGAGCCGCATGGGAGGTGCGACCACCTCTGCTCGTCAAGACAGCCCGCGAGGCGAGCATGCCGGCAAGATCATCAGGATTCGTCTCTTCGCGAACGAGGATCAAAGCCGCATTCGGATCTTCCTCCGCCAGCCGGATCGCATCGGCGGAACTGAGCACGATCTGTCCGGAAGCCGCGCCTGGGCCCGCGTTCATCCCTTTGGCAAGGATCTGATCCTTCGGTTTCTCCGTAAACTGCGGGAACATGGTCTGTTGAAGGCTCTTGGGGGTGATCCGGCCGGATATCGCCTCCTCCCTGGTGATCAGACCTTCGTGGACCATATCAACCGCAATCTTTACCGCCGCAGTGCCCGTTCGCTTACCGGCGCGACATTGGAGAATATAGAGGCGACCGTTTTCGATCGTAAACTCGATATCCTGCATTTCGCGATAATGCTGTTCCAGGACCTTCGCGATCTCGACGAACTCCGCATAGACCGCGGCATTCATCTCCGAGAGGACTTTAATGTCCATGGGCGTGCGGATCCCGGCTACGACATCTTCACCCTGCGCATTCATCAAGAACTCGCCATAGAGCGTCTTCTCGCCGGTAGCTGGGCTTCGTGTAAATGCTACGCCTGTCCCAGAGTCATCACCCGTGTTACCGAAGACCATGGACTGCACATTGACTGCCGTGCCGAGATCGTCGGCGATATCTTCGCTCTTCCGATATACGCACGCTCGATCGTTCATCCAGGACCGGAATACTGCTTCGATGGCGCCTTCAAGTTGCAAGTTCACGTCCTGTGGAAAGTCCCGTCCGGAGTTTGCGCGCGTATGAGTCTTGAACTCCTCGCAGAGCCGCTTCAGGTCATCAGCTCCAACCTCCGTATCTTGAGTGACCCCGAGTTGCTTCTTCAGTTCGGTGAACAGATGCTCGTACTGCTCCTTCGGTACATCCATGACGACATCGCTGTACATCATGATCAAGCGGCGATAAGCATCGTACGCAAATCGGGCGTTGCCAGTACGCGCAATGAGCCCTTCGATCGTCTGATCGGTAAGACCCAGATTCAGGATTGTATCCATCATCCCTGGCATGCTGAACTTTGCGCCCGATCGAACCGATACCAGCAACGGATCTGCAGGGTCACCGAACGTACGGCCCATGGCGGCCTCAACGGTTCCGATAGCAGCCCGCACTTCGTCCATCAGACCGGCCGGGAGCACCTTGCCATTGGTGTAATACTCGTTGCATACTTCGGTGGTGATCGTGAATCCGGGTGGAACCGGTAGACCGATATTGGTCATCTCCGCCAGGTTGGCGCCCTTGCCACCGAGCAGATCGCGCATGCCCGCGTTGCCCTCCTGGAACAGCCAGACGCGCTTGTTGCTACTCATATGAATGAATCCTCCTTGCCCATGCCATATGCACCTTGATCGAGGCATGAGCTCTGTGACCCTTATTGTACCCGCGAGGGCGCGGGCCGGCTCGGACCAACGGGTTCCGGAACCGATCCGTTGACCTGGCGGTATAATCCTAGTCAACCAACCATGACTCTACTGGATTTACGAGCTCGCCCCAATCCTCTGTCGATCGACGTACCGGAGATCGTCCGCGACCTCTGGTCCAGGCGCCTTGTCGACATTGTTAAAATCCCTCATCCGGCTCTTCGCCGCGAAGCCGAATCCGTTGGGCGGCCGACACCGGAGATCCGTCGCATCGTCGACCGGATGCGGGATGCGATGAAGGCGGATCGTGGCATGGGACTTGCGGCGCCGCAGCTAAACATCAACCTGCGAATCCTCGTATACCGGCTGCCTGAAGACAACGCGCCGTTTCGAGTAATGATCGACCCCCACCTCATCAGCGCGAAAGGCGAGCAAGTGGGGTCTGAAGGATGTCTGTCGATACCATACTTGATTGCGGATGTGAGGCGCCCGAAGGAGATCATCGTCAAGGCTACGGATATCCTGGGCCGAACCGTCCGACGCCGAGCATCCGAGCTGGAAGCTCGTGTGATCCTGCACGAGATGGATCATCTGGATGGCATCTTGTTCGTCGATCGCGCAGAAGCATCAACGTTCCATTGGGAACTGCCCGAATCGTCCGGACTCACTTCTGCCTCCAGTGTTGTTCGCTAGCGACGAGGGCGGCGTTCCTACCGTTGCGGCTCCAATGCGCGACGCACCTGAGAGTCGCGTCGTCTTTTTCGGTACGGGAGAGTTCGCGGCATCGATCCTATCCGCGCTTGGGGCCGCCAACGAGCTCATGGTCGTTGGAGTAGTAACGCAACCGGATCGTCCGAGCGGCCGAGGGCAACGAGTATCGGAGACTGTGGTCAAACGCACTGCACGCGCTCTTGATCTGCCAGTATTCCAACCGCTTCGCCTTAAGTCTTCTACGTTTATCTCCGCTATGGAAGGCCTGCAGCCCGATTACCTGATCGTTGCCGATTACGGTCGCATCCTCCCGCGTGCCATCTTGAAAGTGGCTAAGATAGCCCCGATCAATGTTCATCCTTCGCTCCTGCCGAGATGGCGCGGCGCCTCGCCGATCCAACGAACATTACTGGCCGGCGAAACCATAACAGGAGTGACGACGATCTGCATGTCTGAGGAGATGGATGCCGGCGATATTCTTCTTCAGACGGATGTGCCTGTGGATTCGGACGAAGATTGCGGCGCCCTGGCACAACGTCTCGCTGAGATTGGAGGCGATCTGGCAATACGGACCGCCCGATTGCTCAGTATCGGCGAGGTGCAGCCGACTCCTCAGTTCGAGGAGGATGCAACCTACGCCCCGCCGATTAGATCGGATGAGACGATCCTGCGGTGGTCTGAAGGGCCAATACGATGTCGTAATCAGGTACGCGCTTTCTCGCCGAAACCCGGAGCCTTCTGTTGCTTCAATGGGCGTCGGATCAAAGCGCTCGATCTCCAGATCGGTGGCAGCTGCGAAGACGGACTCCCTCCCGGCATGATCACCGCGGTGACGCCAGACGGTGTCTTCGTTGCCGCGGGCTCGGACATTGCGATATTGCGCCGTGTGCTGCCAGCAGGCGGACGAGAGATGGAGGCGTCTGCGTGGGCGCGAGGCGCCAGGATCGTTCGTGGACTGAGATTCGATCCGATAACGCCCGAGGAGAGAGGCTGAGACGCATGGCATTCGGCCGTACGATGAGACGATCGGGCACGATCGCGGCGACCATTCTGTCGGCCATCCTCCTCGTTCAAGCCGGACTAAACCCGGTCGGACGTACTCAAGACCAACTTATCAGAACGGCGGAGCAAGCTGTCAATGACTCGGATCTTCGCCGAGTTGAAGCCGTCACGGCTTCGGGTGTTTCGAACGACTACCGCTGGATCAAGGACTGGCCCGCTTCAGGGCCGACCTCAAGGAGATGGCGAGCGGCGATCCTACAGAGCCCCGACGGAACACCAACCGATCCCGTATTGCTCGGGATTTCGAGACCGCAGGTGTGCCAGAGCACGTCCGACCATCTGTATCGCCTACAGACCGATGCCAACGTCCGCCGTTTGGGCTCCGAGATCGTGGAGACAGATCCGCTTGGGATCCGTTTCTCACACCATACTGCGGAAGTGCGTTTTCGGCCCGATGTGTCGACGGTAGATATCATCGACCGAGCTCAGGTTCATCGCTGTGCCAGTCCGTTATCTTATGCGGTCTTTCGGTTGAACGAGTACTACTCCATCAGCTCGATCGAGATCGACGGGGTGCGAATCACCTTCAAGCAGTCGGGGGGCTTTGTTGCGATACCGGCGCTGCAGCGAGACAAGTCGCTGATGACCCTCCGATATCGTGCGATACTGCCGTCCAAGGGTGAGTCATACTCGACACCGTCCGAGGCAGCGTTAACCGCCTATTGGCTTCCCCACTCCGCGCGACTCCCTGCGACATCAACCATCACCACACTCGTCCCAGAGGATTGGCGCGGCATCGCACCGGGGCGTGCCGTATCCTCGGTAGTGGCTGGAGGGCTGCGGCGCACTACATGGCAAAACGATCTGCCCGTAAGTTACATCAGTGTTGCGGCCGGACGCTACCGCGAGTATGGAACGCATAAGGATGGTCTCACCGTCTCGGCCTGGGCGCTGCGCGCGACGCCGAAGCAGACGGAGAGGATCCTTGAAACGACCGCGAACGCGATTCGATGGTTCTCCGCCCGATTTGGTCCGTTCCCGTACCGCCGCTATACCGTTGTGGAATCGAGCGTGTTTCCCTATGGTCTGGAGGGATACTCCTTTACGATCTGCGGTTCGCAGACCCTACCGGATATCATTCCCCATGAGGTCAGTCACACCTGGTGGGGCGGCCTGCTTCCCAACGCCTATACGCGTTCGTTGTGGAACGAATCCCTGGCCTCCTATTCAGAACGGCTGTATGAACGGCAGAAGCGCGGATCCGAGGCCATGGAGTCCGATTCCGGGGCCCAGTACGAAGGCCGGAACCTCCCGAACGATCCGCCGCTCGATACGGCGAATAATGCGATGCACCCGGGCCATTACGCCATCGGTTATAAAAAAGGCGCACTGGTTTTGGAGCAGTTGGAACGGTATATCGGCTCCGAGCGAATGCTTGCCACGCTCCGGGCCTTCCTTGCCGCCCGAATCCCAGGGACCGCGGTGGATTGGCCTGACTTCGTCGCGGCCCTGAGGAAAGTCAACGGCCCTGAACATGGTGGATTTCTCGACGAGTGGCTCCGTTCTTCTGGTTTACCTGAATATGCGCTCGGGACTGTTACTGCAGTACAGAAGGACGGCGATTACCTGATATCCGGGACGATATCGACATCCTCGCCGGTGCGCTGGTGTCTGCTACCCGTGGTGGTCAGGACCTCTGGAGAGCCCGTAGTGGCGAATGTTCGTATCACAGGATCAGAGAAGACGCCTTTCGAGATCTGCACGAAGATACCTCCTACGGAGATTGAGCTCGACCCTGATGGCATAGCGCTCCGCAAAGACGGTCGAGTCAAGCAGCCGATCAATCGGTTGTAACACGGCGTACCGATAGAAGCCGACAATAACGCTCAACCGAGAGAGTCCGGTTGGCGTCGGGTACTTTACTATGATCGGCCAGGAAACGCGGCTGGACCGGCACTCGGTTGCGTCAGAGGGGGTTAGCGCTTACGGCACTTCGAATCACGACGACCTTCGGCGCACTGCGTCATCCCGCATACCGGATCTTCTGGGCGGGATCGTGCACATCCTTTATCGGAACCTGGATTCAGAACGTCGCCATCGGTCTGTATATTTACGATCACACCGGATCTAAGCAGGCCCTGGGCGCTGTGGGGCTCGCTTCAGGCATCCCAACTACCGCCCTACTCCTCTTTGGCGGAGTCCTGGCCGATCGTGTTGATAAACGTCGTCTGCTTTTCCTAACGCAGAGTCTCTACGCATTGAACGCTCTCGCTCTCGCCGGGCTTGCGGCGTTTGGACGTGCCGAGACTCTCCATGTGGTCATCGTCTCGTTTGTCAACGGCCTCATCTTCGCGATCGATGGACCAACGCGACAGGCGTTCGTCTATGACCTTGTCGGACCAGAGGATCTCGCGACGGGCGTTGCGCTGCAGTCGGCCTCATTCAATGCGGCTCGTATTATCGGTCCCGCTCTGGGAAGTGTTGTGTACGTTACCCTTGGTGCGGAGTGGTGCTTTCTAACCAATGCCGCCAGCTTCGGGGCCGTGCTGATTGCGCTTGCCCTGGTACGCACTCCGCAGCACACAAGTCCTGGACGATCAGACGGAATCTCAGCATTGGGAGGCGTCCGGGCCAGTCTGGGTTATCTACGCACCAGCCAGAGCACCCGGACGATCCTACTCCTGACTGCAGCCGCGAGCGTGTTCGGCATGTCCGTCTATCAGACTTTGATGCCGGCCATCGCGCTCGATTCTCTCGGCATTTCCGAGAGTGATACGCGTTACGGACTGCTGTTTTCAGCCATCGGTGTGGGATCGTTGATTGGAGCGTACATCGTCGGGCGCAATGCGGACGCTGGACGGCGCGGTCTGGCGGTCTTCGGTGGGGCTGCGGCTTTCGCGGTCGCCCTCCTGGCGCTCAGCCAGATCCATGTGTATACGCTTGCGCTGCTCGTGCTGACTGCCGTCGGTATGGCGGCTGTCACTCAACTCGCGACCGCGAACACGCTGACGCAAGTGCTCGCTCCCGACGGCATGCGCGCTCGTGCTGTCTCGCTTCATATGTTCGCGATGGGCGGCCTGCAGCCGTTCGGCGCTCTGATGGCGGGTACCATAGGCCAGCGATACGGCGTCAGCGTGGCGCTGATGGTTGGCGCCAGCGCCTTATTGATGGTAACGGTGTTTCTGGCGGTGCGACGGCCCGATGTCGTTCGTCTTGCGTGACCTCCGATAAGGACAATAATCCGCCATGAATGTTGGAATCAGCGCTAAACTCACGTGGTACGGCCATGCGACGTTCAGCATGGAACTTCGGGACGGCGCAGTGGTTTTTATCGATCCGTTCCTGTCCGACAATCCCTCTTGCCCCGACGCGCTCAAGCGGCCGAAGCGCTGCGATGCAATCCTGCTAACACATGTGCATGGGGATCATATCGGTGATGCCATCTCGCTGGCAATGACCCATGGAGCAACCGTCGTCGCGATCGTGGAGATCGCGGACTGGCTGACGCGGCACGGCGTTGAGAAGACGATCGGCATGAATATCGGAGGAACCGTTAAGCTTGGAGCATTGTACGTCACGATGGTGCCTGCTTTGCACTCGAGCTCGGTTCAGACCGAGAACGGTACGATCACGCTGGGCGAGCCAGCGGGGTTCGTGATCCGTCTGCAGGACGGCGGCTGCCTCTACCATGCCGGGGATACGCAGGTGTTCGGTGATATGCGTCTAATCGGCGAGCTGTACCGTCCGGATGTGGCTATGGTACCGATCGGCGGCCACTATACAATGGGCCCGTTCGAGGCTTCGCACGCCGTTCGGTTACTCGGCGTTCGCCATATCGTCCCGATGCACTACGGCACGTGGCCGATTCTATCTGGAGATCCTGGCGAACTGGCCCGCCTGCTCAACGATCAGCCTGACATAACCGTTCATCGGTTAGGTGTCGGTGACAGCCTGAGTTGATCGGTGTTGTGCCCGAACGAACGAGCATCAGGTTCACGTTGCAACGGTGAGGCCAGCAGCCGACCTTAGGGATCGTTAGGCAACCGTTCTCCTGAACACGCACCGATATTGGCAGGCCGCTGGCTCGTTCATAAACAGAAGCTCCCAGCCCTCACCGGCCAACTCGTTGAGCTTATCCTGGAGAAGCTGGACGTGTCGCGCGTGGACATCGATAACGTGATACTCCCAAACCTGCTGCGATGTGGTGTTCGACATCATTGCACCTCCCATAGATATACGCGCATGGAACTTACTGCCATACTGTAGATCACCTGGCTGAGCGCTTTGGGACAGTTATCAATCATAGTACTATACGTACCATATCTACAACGTGTGTCATTGATCCACATGCGCAATCAGAAGCGCCGATGATCAGGCTCACGGTTCTCCACACCAACGATCTGCACGGTCGGCTATCAAGCGAGCGAGCGAACGCAGTTCAATCGATCCGCCGGACGATCGATCACGCATCGTTGCTGTTCGATGCCGGCGACGCAGTTACCGCTGGCAATATCACCTATAAGCGTAGCGGGGAGCCCATTCTGGATCTGATGAGTACGGTCGGCTACGATGGGATGGTTGTTGGCAACCGCGAGTTCCATGTATGGGAACGGGGTTTTGTATCCAAGCTCGCTCTTGCGCGATTCCCGATCCTCTCTGCCAATATACGACGGCGTGATGGCGGCATGCCGCTTCCTTGCATGCCGTCGCATACCTATTACGTGGACGGTCGACGGATCACAACGTTGGGCTTGACAGTCCCGATGTTTACGGAGCAAATGGCGGTCCGCCGTCTCAGCGCCTACCTTTTCGACGACCCTATAGAGACGGCGGCACGCCTCGTACCATCCCTCCGGCAGGAGTGCGATATGCTGATCTGCCTCAGCCATATCGGTTTCGAGCACGATCGATGTCTCGCGGAACAGGTGGAGGGGATCGATCTGATTATTGGCGGACATAGCCACACGACGCTGCCACAAGGGGAGAGCCGTGGTCGGGCCATGATCGTTCACGCAGGTTCTCATGCACGTTGGCTCGGTCGAGTGGATCTCGAAATCGGCGATCGGGTGTCGATCGTTTCGGCGGAGTTGCTCCCCCTTTGATCGCGGTGGCGCTGCTTATTCTGCTGATCGCTGAGGCGGCAGGATTGGGACGATGGTTTCTGACGGCTCGATGTTGCAGCCGTTCTACGCAACTGGAGGCCTGGCTCTTTAGCATCGCGATCGGCCTCGGAGTTCTCGGGTATCTGGTCTGGATCCTGGGATTGCTTGGCCATCTGAACCGTGGCGCCATCGGCCTGTCGCTGATAGTTCTCCTACCCGTGGCCGCACCTGGTCTCGTACGTCTGTGGAAATCCAACGGTACCGAGACGACCCGTCCTGATCGCCGGAGTACCATGATCCTGGCAGGCCTTGCTCTGGCGCTTCTACCCCCCCTGCTATTGGAATGCTTCACTCCGCCGGGCGGGAGGGAATGGGACTCCCTATCGTATCACCTCGCAGCGCCGCAGGCGTTCATCGATGCCGGTCGGATCATAGAGCTTCCAACCGACCATCACTCCTATTTCCCGTTTCTGTCGCAGATGTTGTTCACCATCGGCCTTCTTTACAGCGGGTTCGCCGGCGCCAAACTCCTGCATCTGGCCGCTGGCATCATCACCGCGTTCGGATGCTACGCGATCGGCCGCGCATGGGGATCGCCCCGAGTGGGGCTTCTGACCACGGTGGTATTCTGCTTGACCCCCTTTGTGATCTGGGAGGCAGGGATCGCCTACATTGAACTGACCCAGGCGATGTACGTCACTCTCGCCTTCCATGCCCTGCTTCGCTACCGTTCTTCCAGGCAGGCGAACGATCTCATTCCATTCGCGATTCTGTGCGGTCTGGCGCTTGCGGTCAAGACACTCAGCGCTATTCCCGTACTGGCTTTTCTCGTGATCCTGTTAGTAACGCGTCCATCGGTGCGCCACCTTATCGCGGCTATCGCGCTTATCGTCGTATTCGGAGGGCCGTTCTACCTGAGAACCGCCCTGTTGACCGGGAATCCGGTATATCCGTTTGCGTATTCGTTGTTCGGGGGCAAGAACTGGGACAGCAAGCGGGCAGCGATCTATGCGGGCGAACAGGTTAGCTATGGGATGGACGGTCACTACTTTTCCGTCGGTGAGGATCTCAAGTCGGCAAGAGCCGCCCGGACGACACCGTCGATCGCTGATCGGGTCCGCAACTTCGTATTGATGCCCTTTGCCCTGGTGTCCCTGCCCCGTCTGTACAACAACTATACCGACCCAAGCCCGTTTGCCTGTCTGGGCTTTCTGGGCGTTACGATGATTCCGCTCACTGCTTTTCGCACCCGCATACCGTGGGAAACCGGCATCGCTCTTGCCGTGATCCTATTCTGGCTCCTGATCTGGGCCGCGACGATGCAATATGCGCGCTATCTCATTCCTATGACGCCGCTCATCGCATTTGCGGGAGCCAGCAGTGCGGATGATCTGATCAAAGCCCGGCCATGGGTTCAAACTGCGCTCAGTATCGCCATCGTACTGCAGGGCGCCGTCATCCTCAGCTATACGCTCCCGCGCGCCCTCAATCTGATGCCGGTGGTGGTCTCTCGACGCGCCTCCGAGGCCTACGTGCGCCAACAGGTGAACGTCTATCCAAGCGAGGAGTGGCTCAACGCGCACGCTCGACCTGATGATCGAGTGGTGCTCTTCGAGGAGACACGAGGATACTATCTTCGCCGCCGATATCTATGGGGTAACGAGCCTCATTCGGATTACATCCCGTACCGGAGCTTCGCGGACAGTCGCGATATGGTTCACTGGTTTCTACAAAACCGCGTACGCTATGCTATGGTGAACCTCGTCTACTCCCCCATGGCAGTTAAACCTGATCACGCCGCTGAACTCCGAACTGCCATCGTGGAACAGACGCTGCCGGGTTTGTTTCTGAGATGGTACCTGGGTGACAGAAGTGAGGAAACGTGGCGTCGATGGCTTGCTCAAGCCGCCGACTCCGGTCACGTTCGTTTCATTCCAGAGGCGAGCCGCAATGGTGTACTCGTGTTGGAGTTCGTCGAGTCGACGCAGAGAATCAACCGTTGAGCGCCCGTAAGAAGCCGCGGCGCCCCCAAGCGGAGTCGATTCCGGCAGCCTCTCCCTCAGCTCCGTCGAACCGTACAGATCGGGATCGGGATCTACGGGATCGAGCCCCAGCCGCCGCTATAGTGTTGGTGTTCGTGCTCCTTGCTCTGTTTCATGCGAGGATCACACCGTTGGCGAGAACAGGCAGCTTTATCAACGCGCCCGATGAGGCCGCGCACATCGGTTATGTCCGAGCCCTTGCCGTCGGGAAACGCCTGCCCGCGCGCAACGACCCGAACTTTGCGACATACCAGTGGCACCAGCCGCCCGCATACTACGCGATCATATCTGGCGTTTATCGAGAGGGTCTCGTTCCAATGAGGGGCGTTTCCATGGCTATGGCGGTCCTCTCTCTCTGGTCCATATGGTCCGCCGCTCGTCTGCTCTGGCCCGATCGCCCTAAGGTTCATCTGCTGGCGTTACTCATTCCCGCGCTGACGCCGATGCGCCAGGCAACGCTCGCATCGGTAGGTAATGACGCCGGCGCGGAGATGATGGTCAGTCTCGGTCTTTACGCGCTCTTGTTAATCGTCCTGCGCGGTCTGACATACCCGAGACTGATCGGCATCAGCCTCCTGATGGCTCTGGGCCTTCTCACCAAGGTGAACACGATGCTGCTGTGGCCGGTTGCGCTCGGAGCCATCTGGTACGCGGCCCGGGATGTTGCCCTGGCACGACGGATCGGCGTCACGCTGATCCCAGTATGCACCGCCCTGATCATCGCTGCTCCCTGGCTTCGTCATAACCTCGTCCATTACGGCCAACCGCTCCCCTTGCGCGCGTTTCAAGACGAGTTTGCCCACACCTCCCGAGCCGCCGACTGGATCGGTAAACGGGACCTGCGCGTCGATCTGTGGAGCGGCGATCTTCGTCCGGGAATGACGATGACCGCAATAGATTATCAGACGCTTGTTGTGAACTGGACCGCAAGGACCTTTGTTGCTGCCTTTACTCCCCCATCACTGCAATCGATCGGCGTTCCGCGCTTCCTTGAACCGCCTGCATACATCGTCTACTATGCGCTTCTCGTTACCGGGCTGATCGCGGGCGCGTATCAATGGTCTCGCCGGCCAGCTCACACACAGGGGTACAGGGCTTCGTTCGCCCTGCTCGCCGCGCTGCTCCTCCTCGTAGTCCTTTCGTTTGTCGGCTTCACACAGACCTACTTTCAGGCGCAGGGGCGGTACCTGTATCCTGCGATCCTGCCGGTATCATTAATCTGGGCTCTCGGCATCGACGGTATAACCCCTCCGCGTTATCAGACCATTGTCCTCCTTCTGCTCGGACTGGTTCTTATGTCCCTATCCGTTGCGTTTCTCTTCATCTACGTCGCCCCGAGCTACCGTTGATCATCACGACGAGGATCTGCCGTACTGCCGAGGAGACCTTTCGAGCAGGTCGCGATTTCGCTCAAGAGGTGCGTGAGGGCGATGTCGTTCTAATGGTGGGCGACCTTGGAAGCGGAAAGACCACGTTCGTACAGGGTCTTGTATATGGGTATGGACTTACGGATCCGGTGACCAGTCCGACATTCAACATCGTCCACGTCTATGGGCCGCCCGATCGTCGCATAATCCACGCAGATCTGTATCGCCTCTCTGGCATGCACGAGCTAGAGACTGTCGGTCTTCTGGATGATGTGGATGATCGTGCGGTGATGGTCATTGAATGGCCTGAGCGGCTAGGCGGCGCTATCCCTCGCGATCACTACCGGGTGCTACTTCAGGTCCTCGACTGCGACGAGCGATATCTAACCATCGAGCGGCATGGGGGAGGCCGAGAACATAACGGATGACTCTCTCGATCTCGACGAGCGGCTTGGTGTGCAGCGCAGCCATTACGAGCGGTACTGGCATAGTCGCGGAGGTATCGTTCGCCCATGAGATGCGGCTCCTGGAATCGCTGGCGACGAGGATCCACGAGATGCTAAGCGCACAAGGGCTCGTGCCCGGCGATCTATGCTCCATCGCCTGCGACATCGGCCCCGGGAGTTACACCGGTGTCCGGATCGGAGTGATGACCGCCAAGACGCTCGCCTGGGCCATCGGTTGTCCGGTCATGGGAATAGGATCTCTGGAGGCCCTTGCCTATGCGCATCGGTGTTCCACGAATGCCATTCTGGCAGTCCTCCTCCGATCCAGGAAAGGGCACGCCTATTGGCAGATTTATTCCAGTGCCGGTGCCCAGCGGGTACCACGATCCGAGGTCGCGATGTCATCGTTAGCCGATCTGTCTCGCGGGATTCGCAGGCTTGGCCTAACGGAATGTGAACTGGTGGTGTGTGACCTGCGCCGCGAGGACCTGGAACTGCTCACTGAATGCATGAACGATGACGGTGTTCGTATCTTGAGGACGATACAGACGGCGGTAACGGCTCGCAGCATCGATCAGATCGCTCGACGTCGACCGCATTCCCCAATGGCCGCGAGCAGCGCTATTGAGATGCTCCCACAGTACGTTACGGAGCCGCTGATCGGGCCCCCTTGAGCGTCAGTCGATAGGTGAGCGCAACATCACGACAAGGAGATCGGCTGGTAGGATCGTATGAGTCCGATCACCTTGCCGATAACCCGGCTATCCTCACGGTTCACCTCGATCGGCTGATACGCGGGGTTCGCGGGCATCAGACGTACACGGCCGTTGGCATACTGGATCCTCTTCACCGTCGCCTCATCGCCGAGGAGAACCGCTACCAGGTCTCCGTTCTGGGCGGTGTCCTGAGGACGGATGATCACGAGATCCCTCGGCAGTATATGATCCTCGATCATACTGTCTCCGCGAACACGTAGCACGAACGCCCCTTCATGGTTACGTACGACATCCGGCGGGACCGGGATGAATCCCTCGATGTTTTCCGTCGCTGTGATCGGAGATCCCGCAGCGATCGTACCGACCAGAGGCAGTAACGCGACGTCGCGCGCGGCGCTGCCGGTACCTGTCCGTCCGATGACCGTTATGGATCGGGATGTGCTTGCTCGCTTGATATACCCTTTTCGCTCCAGTGCATCGAGATGCACGGTAACGCCCCGCAAGCTCGAAAAACCAAAAGCGTTGCCGATCTCCCTGATACTCGGAGGATAACCCCGGGCGTTAACATGGTCCAGTATATAGTTCAGTATCCGTGCCTGTTTATCGGTAAGGCCTCTGGTCATCGACCTCGTCTCCTCGGCTAATCTAAGTGTACGCCAACATATGTCTGCTGTCAATATATACGCCGATATTATTCTGCCACTTTCTGTTCCAATCCCACAAGTTTGACACACCAGGGACCCCTGCGGTACCATGAGATTAGCGTCCGAGACCGGCTTCGGCTTCGGGCGCATCTTCTGTGTGAACGGGAAACAATGAAGCTAGCGGCCATCACGGATGAGATCTCGCAGGACTTCGAACACGCCCTGGATGTCCTGTCGGAATACGGTGGGACCGGAGCTGAGCTCCGCGGACTCTGGGGCACGAATATCGCGGACCTGGATCAAGATCAGGCTGAGCGAGCTAAGAAAGCGCTAAAGGTACGTGGCATCGAGGTCTGTTGCCTGGCGAGCCCGTTCTATAAGTGCGACCTGTACTCGGATGAGGCCGCTGTTGCCGGTCGGATGCACCTTGCGCAAGCTCGAAAGTATGACGATCAGTTCGAGTTACTGGATCGTCTCATCACTCTTGCTGATTTCTTTGAAACAAGGATGATCCGGATCTTTACTTTTTGGCGCCGCCAGGAAATGAACGCGGAGATTGAACAGCGGATCATCGAGGCAGTGGCCAGCGCAGTCGAGGTGGCTGAGCGTCGGAATGTCGTGCTCTGCTTGGAGAACGAACACGCCTGTTATGTCGGAACAGGGGCCGAAACCGCCCGCGTTGTTTCGGCCATCCCATCGGAGTGTCTGGCGGTCTGCTGGGATCCGGGCAACGCCCTTGCTGCGGGCGAGGTTCCCTACCCCGATGGGTATCTGGCCGTTCGCGACCGGATTGCCCATGTTCATGTCAAGGACGCGGTACTGAAGGATGGGAAGCCGGAATGGTGTGTGGTTGGTTCCGGCATTATCGATTACCGCGGCCATCTATCAGCTCTGCACGATGCCGGATACAAGGGTTATGTATCTCTCGAAACCCACTACATCCCTCAAGGCGGCACACCTGAGGATGGTTCGAGGCCCAGTCTCGCATCACTTGATCAACTCCTGAAGGATGGACAAAAGGATGTCCCGTAAGCAGGCGCCTCGCCGGGGATCGCGTCAACCGAACATCACCTCGATCACCTACTGGAGGAAGTTCGCGAGCCACAGGATCATCTATGTAGGACTGGCTGGCCTTATCGGATTCGGCATTATCGCCTACTTCGGCAGCAGTCCGCTAGGCAATCCCGGGACCTCGGCTCGTGAGGACTACCTTCAGGATGCGATCTGTACGGTGAACCGCGAGCCCGTCACCCGCGACGACTATGAGAATCTGGCGCGTAACGCTCGTCGCCAGAGCGGCGGTAACGTAATGATGACGGTGATGCAGGAGGGCTATATCCTATCCTCCTTAACCGATGCGGCGCTGCTGCGAGCCGAGGCGAAGAAGCGGAGAATCCAGGTCTCAGATCAAGACGTCGATCGAACGCTGAACGAGATGCGCAATCTCAGGCAGGGTGGCAGGACCGAACGTCTAACCGATCAGGACCTACTCCAGATGACCGGATCACTGAGCTTATCGGATCTCAAGGATAAGCTCCGCAAGGATCTCCTACCACAGAGGCTCGGCGAAATCGAGGGTAACGTCGATCGGCTCACCTATGACGATCTCGCGAAGTCCTATGACGAGATCAAGGTGCGTCATATCTTAATCGGTGTCGTTGGGCCACGCGCACCCGGGGGGAAAGGACTTCCCGACGATCAAGCGAGGCAGAAGGCCGAGAACATCAAGAAGGAGTTGGATGCTGGCGCTGATTTTGCTCAACTGGCCAATCGATACTCCGACGACCCCAGCAACAAACCCGCAAGAGCTGCGCCAAAAGGGGGCGATCTTGGTTGGTACAAGCGCGGCGGCGGATTCGATAAGGACTTCGAGGCGGCGGCGTTTGCCCTCAAACCAGGTCAGATCAGCGGTGTGGTAAAGACCCCGTTTGGCTATCATATTATCAAGGTAGATGAATCCCGTCGGTCGCTGCCCAAGGATTTCGAGAAGAACAAAACCGAACTCCTAACCCAGTACCGCTCACAGAAGGCGTCGGAAGCGCTGAGGGCGCTGCTGGAACGCCTAAAGCCCAAAGCGAAGATCGTCTGGAAGGATAGCGCGATGGAATGGCGCTATGAATACGCCAAGAGCGGTCCGATGGGCGGCATGATGACAATCGGCCAGGACCGATCGCAAGCGGAGGAACGTCTCGTTAAGCGGCTGAGGGCCTATGTGCCGGCACACAAATCGGATAGCGCCGCTGCGATCGTCCTTGGTCAGCTTCTGAACCAGCAGTTAATGATGATCAGCCTACCGCAAGGAATCGCCGGCACCGTACCGCCGAAGGCGGATAAGATCGATCGTAAGAAGCTCCAGGCCGAGATCATCGCCGCCTATGAAAGCGCCTTGAATGTATCAGAAGACCAGGATACGCGTCTTACCCTCGCAAGGATGTATCGAGAGGAGAAGAACGATCGTAAAGCCCTGGATCACTATCGAATGGTCCATCGACTGATGGAGTGGGATGATCGCCCTGAGAGCCTCTACGTCCGAGAACAGGTGGAGAAGGCCTTACGGGAGCTTGGCGATACGAAACTCGCCGACGAGGAAGCGAAACGGATCGCTGAACTTCGGGCGCAGCAAGCCAAAGAACAGAAGGAGGCGGCAGAGCGCGCCAAGCAGGAGCAGGATCGACAGAAAGCCGAAGCTGCGAAGACTGATAAGACGACATCCGGGAACTCACCAGACCGTGACCAGTCGAAGACGCCAGCCCAGAACGGCCGATCAACCCCGAGTAGGTAACCCGGCAGCAGAGCAATCCGACCTAAGACGCGGTAGGTTGTATATCGTCGCAGGGCCAATCGGCAATCTGACGGACATAACCATTCGGGCTCTCGATGTCCTTCGCACTGCGGATCTGATTGTCGCGGAGGACACCAGGGTAACGCGGAAGTTGCTGAGCAGGTACGAGATCAGGACCCGTGTCGAGTCCTGCCATCAGCACTCGCGCGCGGAGGATATCGAACGCTTTCTGGATGTATTAAGCGCAGGACGATCGATCGCACATATCACGGATGCTGGGACGCCGTGTGTGTCAGATCCCGGAGACCGACTGATTCGCGCTGCGCTCGAGGCGGGCCACACCGTTACGCCCATCCCCGGCGCGTCTGCTGTGACGACAGCGGTATCGATCGCAGCTGTGCCGGGAGGGAGGTTCGCCTTTGATGGATTTCCCCCGCGTGGGCGTTCTGATCGAACCGAGTTCTTCCGTGGGCTTCGCAGCGAACATCGGGCCGTAGTCCTTTTTGAGACAGCCCGACGTCTGATCCGCACGTTGACCGAGCTGCACGACTCTCTTGGATCGCGACAGGTCCTCATCGGTCGCGAACTCACGAAGGTACACGAGGATATTTTTCGCGGCAATCTTGCCGAGGCATGCTCCCATTATTCAGAGTCGCCTCCCATCGGCGAGGTGACGATCGTCCTCTATCCGAATACAGAAAAAACCGTAGAGTCCTCCGCATGGGAGATTGAATATGCCATCCGTACTGCTCTCGAGGCAGGGCAACGCCCATCCGATGCGCTGAAACGCACCATGGATCTGACGGGATGTTCTCGCAATGCTGCCTATCGCGCACTCCTTGTAGTCCAGGGTAAGAGAGAAGGCTGAAGTATCACTCAGGATGCCGATCGGCCCACAGGTTTACAAGAACGAAATGAACAGTACGGACCGGCGAACGTGATACTCGTGACGGGGGGCGCCGGCTACATCGGCAGTCATTACGTGCGTTATGAACGGGACCGCGGCAGCGAGGTTCTCGTGCTCGACGATCTCCGTCTCGGTCATCGAGCGGCTATCGACGACTCACCGCTGCTTATCGGCGATCTCAACAATGCCGCGGTTGTCGATCTGGCGTTTCGCACCTATACGATCGAGAGTGTCGTTCACTTCGCCGCATATACGAGCGTGCCGGAGTCCGTCGCGCATCCCGACCGTTATTACGGCAACAACGTCGTGCCGCTGATCCATCTTCTAGACTCGATGGTTCGCCATAACGTTCGTAATATCGTCTTTTCGTCCTCGTGCGCGACATACGGGGACCCGCAATACATACCAATCGACGAACAGCACCCGCAGGCTCCTCTTAGCCCATACGGGGAATCAAAACGGGTGTGTGAGGGAATGCTGCAAGCGTATGGGCGTGCATACGGCGTTCGATACGCGTCTCTCCGCTATTTCAATGCCTCAGGAGCCCATCCGTTCGCCGCTATAGGCGAAAGCCACGAGCCGGAGACCCATCTGATCCCGATCGTCTTGCAGGCCGCGCTCGGCAAGCGGGATAAGGTTGTCGTCTATGGCGCGGACTATCCGACTCCGGATGGATCATGCGTACGGGATTACATTCACGTCTGCGATCTTGCCGAAGCCCACGCCCTTGCCCTGGACCGCCTCCGTTCGGGCGTTGATCGTGGGGAGTATAATCTTGGCTCCGAAACGGGCAGCTCGGTTCTCGAAGTGATCGCGGCATGCCGTCGGATTACGGGGCGCCGGATAACGGTCGAGATGGGACCGCGACGCCCGGGCGACCCTCCTCAGCTGGTCGCAGCCTCCAAAAAGGCGCGAACCGAGCTCGGATGGCGACCCAGCCATCCGGACCTCGACGAGATCGTGGCGACCGCGTGGAAATGGGAAACGAACCGGAGGTACTGAGCATTGGATGATCTACAGTCCGAGATCGACGGCGTACTGATCCGGACGTTAAAACGATATCAAGACGCGCGCGGATGGCTGACCGAACTGTTTCGAGAGGATGAGTTGCCTCTGGGTATTCGACCGGTGATGAGCTACATATCCGTTACCCATCCGGGTGTCGGCCGGGGGCCACATGAGCACCGCGATCAAACCGATGTCTTCTGTTTTGTATCCGGACGTTTTCTTCTCAAACTATGGGACCGACGCCACCCAGACCATCCGATTGATGAAACGTTCGAGGTGGGAGAACAAACGCCAGCGTTGATTACCGTGCCCCCAGGGGTCATTCACGGTTATCGAAACATCGGCGCCACAGACGCTTTCGTGATTAACCTGCCGGATCGTCTGTATGCCGGATGGGGTAAGCAGCACGCGGTCGACGAGATCCGTCACGAAGAGATCGGCTCGGAGTACGAACTGTGAGCCGTTCCGTGCTGATAACCGGCGGAGCTGGCTTCATTGGATCCAACTTCGTCCATTTCTGGTTGGAGGAGTATCCCGAGGATCGGGTCGTGGTTCTTGACGCCCTGACCTATGCCGGGAATCTGGCCAATCTGCAAACTGCAGTGACCAATCCTCGTTTCCGGTTCTATCCAGGTCGTATCGAGGACCGTACTGTTGTGGACGGGATTTGCCGGAGCGAACGGATCACCCATGTGGTGAACTTCGCGGCGGAATCCCACAATGATCGGAGCATGGTCGACCCGACCGGGTTGATCGATGCCAATGTCACAGGCGTTGGCATTCTGCTTCGGGCATCGAAGCACTTCGATATCGAACGGTTCCTCCACGTATCTACCGATGAGGTTTATGGACAGATCGAGAACGGACGGTTTCGAGAAACCGATCCCCTATTACCCCGTACCCCCTATTCGGCAGGCAAAGCCGGGGGCGAGATGCTCGTACGGGCGTATCACATCGCGTACGGCATACCGACCGTCGTAACCCGGGGGAGCAATACCTTCGGTCCGTATCAGTATCCCGAAAAGCTCCTGCCGTTCTTTATAACCCGGGCCTTACAGGATCGTCCTTTACCGCTCTACGGCACGGGGACTCAGGTGCGTGAATGGCTCTATGTCACTGATCACTGTCGTGGGATCCGTTCCGCTCTCCTAAATGGAGCCGTCGGCGAAGTCTATAATCTGGGCGGCGGGAACGAGCTAACCAATCTGGACATCACGAAACTGGTATTACAGCTACTTGGAAAGCCGGACTGCCTCATTCGGCACGTTCCCGATCCGCGCGGATCGGCTCACGATGCCCGGTATGCCCTCGACTGCACCCGGATCGGATCCCTTGGTTGGAGGCCGCAACAAGCCATGCACGATGCGCTTGAGCGTACAGTTCGTTGGTATTGTGACCATCGCGCCTGGTGGGAGGCGATCGTACAATCTGAAGCATATCGCAGCTTCGTTGCGGGTTACTATGGACCGATCCTCGGGGACGACCTGTAAACGCCATGGGACGCATCGTTGATCTGGCAAACCTTCCAGCCGTCGTGGACGGACATCGGGAACGCAAGGATCGCATTGCCTTTACCAATGGCTGCTTTGATCTGCTCCATATCGGACATGTTCGCTATCTGAAGGAGGCTAGATCCCTCGGCGATGTGCTGTTTGTCGGCCTGAACAGCGACGAATCTGTAAGGACGCTGAAAGGCCCGAATCGTCCGTTGATACCCGAGGATGAGCGCGCCGAGATGCTGGCGTCCCTGGGCGCAGTCGATTATGTGATCGTCTTCGGAGAACGGACTGCCGACACGTTGATCGAGATGGTTCGACCGGACATCTATGTCAAAGGAGGCGATGTCGATCCCGCTCTGGTGCCTGAGGCGCCCACCGTCCGCAGGCACGGCGGCGCTATCGTAACCACTGCCAAAGTCGAGGCGCATTCAACGTCGAACATCGTCGAGCGCGTGCTCTCGGTCTACGCGACCCAGACACCAGGCCAAAAACGGTGAGGTGCAAAGCCGATTGACCAAGGCCCTGGTTCTACTGGAAGGTATGCGGCCTCTCCAGTGGTCCAAGAACCTGTTCGTTTTTGTCGGATTGGTGTTCACGGACAACTGGCAATCGATGCCCCGTGTCATCGCGGCCTTTGCAGCCTATTGCCTGATATCGTCCGGCGTATATCTTGTCAACGATGTACGGGATCGGGATCGAGATCGAGTCCATCCGGAGAAAAAGCGGCGGCCTATAGCACGAGGCGATCTCACACCGACAACAGCGATCATTGCCGGAGCGCTCTTCGTGAGTCTCGGTGTCAGCGGCGCTTCGGCTCTCGGACCTCGTTCGGCCTGGACCGCGGTCGCATTCCTCACGCTCCAACTGGCGTATACGCTCTTTCTGAAGACCGTTGTCCTTGTTGACGTATTCACGATTGCAATGGCCTTTGTGCTCAGAGTGACCGCAGGCGCGGCGGCCATCAACGTCCCGGTATCCGAATGGCTCCTGATCTGCACCCTGCAGCTCGCCCTCTTCCTGGGCTTCGGCAAGAGGAGAAATGAACTGGTAACGCTATCGGATGACGCGGGCGCGCACCGAATCGCCCTGGAACAGTACAGCATCGCCTTTCTCGACCAGATGATCTCCATTATTCTGGGATCGTTGATCGTATCGTACGCTGTCTATTCCGCAGCATCCCCGACAGCGGCCGCCCATCCAGGCATGGTGGCCACCCTGCCCTTCGTTATCTATGGGGTATTCCGATACCTGTACGTGATCCACATCCAGCGCCTGGGTGGCAGCCCTGAGACGGTCCTGGTGAAAGACCGTCCTCTTCAGATAGCCCTGGCCGCATGGTTGATCACGGTGATCGCGGCGTTCCATCTGCAGTGGTAGGTCGTATGAGTACCGATGTGAGTGCCAGCGCTATGCTCTGCTGCGCTGTAAAGCGGACCTTATCCAACAAGGAGCACCGATGACGATTCTAGTAACCGGTTCAGCAGGAATGCTCGGAACCGACGTACTGGCGGTCCTGAAAGGCAGGGGTCATACGGCCCTCGGTGTGGATATCCGGGCCTCCGATCGGATGCTCGATATTACCGACCCAACAGCCGTGAGCGCCGCGTTCCATGAGATCCGACCGGATGCGGTCGTGCATTGTGCCGCCTATACGAACGTGGACGGCGCGGAAACCGACACGGACGCTGCGTATCGGTTGAACGCTCTGGGAACCTGGTCCATCGCGCAGGCTTGCCGACGGTATGGCGTAAGGCTGTGCTATATCAGTACGGATTACGTATTCGACGGGACCAAACGTCAACCGTACCATGAGTTCGATGTACCCCATCCCATCAATGCGTACGGGGAGACCAAGTTGGCGGGAGAACGGGCGGCCTGTACGGCGTGTCCCGACACGCGGATCGTTCGCACGGCATGGCTCTACGGACTCAATGGACGGGCCTTTCCTGGCGTCATCATCCGCGCGGCTCGGGAAGGACGCCCGTTGCGAGTGGTGGCCGATCAGGTTGGGTCCCCGACCTTTACGGTCGACCTTGCCGAAGCAATCGCGGACGTACTCGACGCACCACACGGTACATATCACTGCACGAATGCCGGGCAGACATCGTGGTATGAGTTCGCCCGTCATGCCCTGCAGTTTGCCAACATAGACCCTTCCGTCGTAGAACCGATTCGAACTCGCGATTGGCCCTCAGCGGCGTGTCGACCTCGTTATTCCGTCATGACCAGCCTGATGTGTCCGTCGGTTGGTCTCACGGCCATGCGGCCGTGGGAGAACGCGTTGGCATCGTACGTAGCTGCGTACTGCGATGAATGCACGGACAACGCCAGCCGATGATGACGTCGGAATGGTTCCGAGTATGGCGGCGATGGCTCCTATTCCTAACCGCGTGTTGTCTTACCCAGACGAGCAGCGCTGCTGATCGAGCGCCGTCCTTCGCGCGCACGCTGTTCTATTATACGGGGCTCCAGGGGCGAGTTCTCTGGATCGACGCCACCGCCAACCTTGCACGAACAACGACGCGCGAAGGCGTTGCCGAAATGGTCAACCGTGCGCGAACGGCGGGCTTCACCACGCTAGTGGTAGACGTCAAACCCGTCAGCGGCCAGGTGGTCTATCGCAGCACGATCGCAGAGCGACTCCGTAGCTGGCAGGGGCGACCGGTACCCGACTTTGACGTACTACAGGCGTTTGTCGAGGAAGGGCATAAGGCTGGCCTCGAAGTCGCAGCGTCTTTGAATGTGTTTTCGGAAGGACACAAGTATTACCGTGTCGGGAAGGCGTACGCGAAACGAGATTGGCAGGCGACAGTTCTCACCGTGCGCCGATTTTTGCGGGCAAATGACGGCTCCGATACACCGGTTCGGGCGGATGATGATCCGGAAGAAGCTGGCGTGCCGATCGTCTACGGTCCCGACGGAATCATCAGTGGCGCCACGACGGTCGGAAAGAACCTAATAGCGACCATAGAGCATACCGGCGTTGTATCGGCCATCGTCGACACGGCTTTGCTCGGTGATGAACCCCTCGGCCCTCCGGAGACGGGACATATGGTGTCCTTTTCGTCGGAGCGGCGCACCTGGGCCGCGGCCCATCTTCGGCCCGGCGATAAACTCGGCTTCCGAGTCAGCACGCAGTTGCTTCCCATCGCGGATGCCCCGAGCGAACGAATCGCCGCATTCGTCAACCCGCTGCATCCCGAGGCTAGATCCTATACCTTAAGTCTCATTCGGGAAGTCGCTGCCAAGTATCCGGTTGACGCAATCGTGATGGATCGAATGCGGTATCCGTCGATCTTCGCCGATTTCAGTCCGATCTCCCGGGCGGCGTTCGAACGTTGGCTCGGGCGATCCGTCGCACGTTGGCCGCAGGATATACTGGAGGCAAATCCTGTACCAGGAGAACCGGTGATACGGGGACCGCTATTCAAACCATGGCTTGAGTTCCGAGCTCGGGTGATCAAAGAGTACCTGGCCGAAGCGGCCGCGATCGTGCGCGGCGTGCGTCCGGAGACGCGGATCGCCGCCTACGTTGGGAGCTGGTTCGCGTCGTACTATGGTGTCGGGGTAAACTGGGCGAGCGAGCGCTATCCGGTACTCTTCACATGGGCCACCCCCTCATACGGAGATACCGGTTATGTTGAGCATCTTGATTGGTTGACGACCGGATGCTATTACGGAATACCTACCCGAGCCGGAGCACGTGCTCTGGGCCTCAACGAAGGCGCTACTGTTGAGACCGCGGCAGCGTTATCGACCAGGGTCACAGCCAACGCGGTTCCTGTCTATGCTGGCTTATATGCGCTGAACTATGAGCAACGTCCAGATGACTTCGCCCAGGCGGTCGATACGGCCATTCGACGCTCGGCCGGAGTAATGATATTCGATGTTTCGCACGTATACACGTACGGTTGGTGGCCGGTTCTCGAGAAAGCCCTGCAGGGACGTCCGTATGCGCCGCACGCCTATCTCGATCTCGTCTCGCAGCTGCGGACAGCGCATGATGCGGTCACGGCGCCTGGCGCCGTTGATGTTATCGATCGCACTCTGCCTGTCGTTCCGTATCAGTCTGGCGGAGGCTAGGCCAGAACCCCAACGCACCGCGAAGACGGACGGTATCGCTCTTGTACGCATAAGAAACTCCCGGTTCGGCGCTATCGAGTACAGCAGTGACACCGGTCAGAGCTGGCTCCTCATTGGCCGTGTGGCAGTACCTGCGATCGGGACTTCCGCAGCGAAGACCCCATCAGGATCGCTCACCAAATCGTCGAACGGTCTATCCATCGGTATCCCAACATCGCGTCGAATCGATATTCGCCTTGACAACGGCGCGCGAACGCCTCCGGACACCCTCAGCGTCTACCCTGACACGTGCATGGCAACGCTCACAACCCTGGCTACGCAGGGTACAGTTATGCCCGGCCTTTGGTCCTCCCGAGGAGCCGCAACTCTCTATTCCGGATATAGCCCGGCTCCGCACGATTACCTTCTACTGAGCGTCGATCTTAAGACCGCAAGTACCAGCGACACACTGCTGGAAGCCCTATCTCGAGCGGCGAAGGACTACGCGGAGTATGCCTCTAAACGTCACAAAGCCACCGGCAAATCCGCTACGAAGGGTTACATCACTGTGACGGCGCGCTTTCCCGTAAACGAACCTCCGACCTCCGCGACGTTCCTGCTCGACGGTCGAACGGTGGCGATCATTAATCGCCCTCCCTACAGTGTGCGGTGGGACAGTCGTGATTGGGCCGACGGGGAACACCTGATCGAGGTACGCTCGATTGGACCGAACGGAACGATTCTTAGCCAAACCCATACCCTGATCTATGTTGCGAATGGGTCTGCTCGTGGTGGCTGACGCCCCGCACTCTCCTGTACCATCTCTAACGGACATCTTCGGGCCCGGAGGACGGTTGAGCCGGTGTCTCCCTATCTACGAATACAGAGAAGAGCAGATTCGTTCTGCTGAACTAATCCACGATGCGATTCGCCGACGGCAGGGCTGCCTCATAGAAGCCGGTACTGGGGTCGGTAAAACCCTCGCCTATCTTGCGCCCATCGCGTTCGCCATTGCCGAAGGATTGGTGGTCGTTCTGTCCACATACACGATCAACCTCCAGACTCAACTGATCGAGAAAGACATCCCTATCCTCGCGGAGGCGATTCCCGAGGCGCCTCTCCGCCCGTTCCTTCTCAAAGGCCGATCGAACTACTTGTGCAAACTGGATCTCGACCATGCCGCAGCAGACCTCATCCACGCTTCCGATCCGCAGTTCTCCGAGATCCTAGCATGGGCCCAGCGCACCCAAACCGGCGATATGGCGGAACTTCCACGCACGTATCCGCATTGGCACGACATCGCTGCCAAGGAGGAGACCTGTCGGGGTAAAGACTGCCGCTACTTCAATAGCTGCCATTACTACGCCGCTCGACGCGCCGCACTAGCCGCAAACCTGATCGTTGTAAACCATGCGCTATTGATGACCGATGCCGCGCAGTCAGCAGGGATCCTACCGCATTACGATGTCCTGGTCATCGATGAAGCCCATCACCTCGAGGACGCTGCTACCGCAGCGCTCACCCTCTCCATCGACAGCGCCGAGGTGCCGGCATTCTGTGACCGGCTTGAACGCTCGGCGGTGCGGCCTGATGTCCGGCTGCGATCCCGCGGTCTGAGGGATCTGCATCACGACCTCTTCGAGCGCTTTGATGATGGCAGTTATGATTTTACGCTTTCCGACCGACTGGACCACGAAGGTATGGACGGCCTTCGCTTGTCCGGTGCAGTATTGCAGACCGAACTGGCCGCTGTAGCCAATGATCTAACCGACTCGTTGCCAGACGAGGATGATACCGCGAGAGAGCGCCGGGAGGGCCTATCGCAGACCGCAGGGTTGTTGGCTGACGCTTTCAGTGGCTTGTTGGCCGAACCGTCGGACGGAGACGTGTTGTGGTGTTCGGTTGCATCAAGGCCGGCGCGGAAGAGCAACGCCGCGGCCAACGATCTGCAAGGACTTACTCTCCACCGGACACCTCTCGCCATCGCTCGATGCGTTGCTGATCTACTCTGGTCGCGGACGCCTGCGGTAGTGATGACCTCGGCTACACTCGCTACATCAGAGGGATTTTCCTACCTGCGTCAACGCCTGGGCTTTGACGGTGCCGCCATCGAAGCCGTAATCGGCTCGCCGTTTGACTATCCAACTCAAGCCCTCCTGTACATACCAAACCATATATCCGAACCATCGCGCAATCCTCTTCCGGCGTATTATGACGCGATCGCTGAGGAGATGATCAGACTCATCGCCCTGACAAGCGGCCGCGCCTTCCTTCTGTTCACATCCCGAAAGGCGTTGTCGGAGCTCTACACGCGGTTGCGCAGCAGAATCCCTAACCCGCTATTCCGTCAAGGGGACCGACCGCCGCAAAAGCTGCTCCAGGTGTATCGCGAGAGCGGAAACGGAGTCCTTCTTGGCAATCAGACGTTCTGGGAAGGCGTTGATATCCAGGGCGATGCGCTCAGCGCCGTTGTAATCGATCGGATACCATTCGCGGTTCCAGATTCGCCGATAACCCGGGCTCGGTCCGAAGAATTGACCAGGGCCGGTGGGGATCCCTTCCGCCAGCTCAGTCTGCCGCAAGCTCAGATACGCTTGAAACAGGGCTTTGGACGATTGATCCGTACCCGCTCCGATCGCGGTATTGTCTGCGTGCTGGATAGTCGGCTCCTAACGCGAGGCTATGGACAGCAGTTTCTTCGTACGCTTCCGCCCGCTCGACTCGCGACGGATTGGGAAGCCGTTGTCGAGTTCTGGCACGATCGTTCATAGACTGCAGTGCCGGGTCTATTCGCTTGTTGAGTGTTCGTTTCCGGTTTGGTTCGCGAATAACTGAGTATTTGAATGAAGCTACGAGAACGGAGGTACACGCTCATGATTGACGCGGATACACCGAAGCTGGCAGGTGATCTCCCCGAGGCCTCGGAAAGCGCCACTGTGGAGACTCAGGCAGTCCCGCGCCGCATGCCTGACGAGGTACGAAAACACCTGATCCACCTTCGCGACGGTGTTCTCTATCTCCCCTCGGCGGCACGGGTCCTGTGGTTTCGCATGGAGCATCCGGATTGGACCATACTAACCGATCTCGTCGAAGGAGGTTACGAAGCGGGCTGGGCAACGGTGCGAGCTACAGTCCTCACGGACCGATCCCGTCCGATCGCGACAGGACTTAAGACCGAGAGCAAAGCCGAGTTCCCTGCGGGTTGGGTTGAGAAAGCCGAGACCGGGGCTGTCGGTCGTGCGCTCGCGATGGCAGGATATGGTACGCAGTTCGCGCCGGAGCTTGACACCACGGCGCCGGACGATCCAGCGCCGACGAAAACCGTCAGAAGACCGGTACACGCCGCCCGTCGTGGCCAGAAGCAGGAGCATATCTGGGACGGGCCAGGACTTTGTCCAGACTGCCACGCTCCACCGGGCAAGCCTCACGCCGGGCGTTGCCGACGCTGATCCGAAACGATAACCCGAACTAGCTGCCGTCGGTCCGTTGGATCATCTGTTCGCGCCCAGGTCCGACAGATACCGACCAGATCGGTACGCCACTGAGTTCCTGAATACGATTGACAAAGACCCGGCAGGTAGAGGGGAGATCATCGTATCTCGTGACTCCGGTGATCTCCTCGGACCAACCGGACAGCTCTTCATATACGGGCTCGACTGTTTCACCGGAGTTCAGGTCGGACGGCAGCGTTTCAACATAGCGATTGCCGACGTTGTACCCGATAGCCACGTTCACGGTGGACAATCCCGAGAGCACATCCAGATGGCCAAGCGCCAGCGCATCGAGGCTGTTATGCATCACGGCGTATCGGAGCACAACGGCATCGAGCCAGCCACATCGGCGGGGACGTCCTGTGGTCGTGCCGTACTCCTGGCCACGTTCACGGATATGGTCGCCTGTCGGGTTGAGGAGCTCCGTTGGGAATACCCCCGCACCGACCCGAGTGGTGTAGCATTTGGCAACTCCGATAACGCGGTCGATCGCCCGCGGGCCGATCCCGGTGCCGAGACAGGCGCCTCCTGCAATCGGATGGGACGACGTCACATAGGGATAGGTGCCGATATTGAGATCGAGCAGAGTTCCCTGGGCGCCTTCGAATACGACACCGCGGTCGTTAGCGGCGGCGGCAGCGACGATGGGCGCAGTGTCGCACACATATTCCCTGAGAACGTTCGCGTACGCAGAATATTCCTTGATAACCGTACCAGTGTCCAGCGCGTCAGCGCCATACAATCGAGTGAGGACTTCGTTCTTGGCATCGACAGCGGCGCTGAGGATCCGATCGCGACGCCGATCGTCGATTAAATCCTGCATTCGTATGCCAACGCGAGAGGCCTTGTCCGCGTAGGCCGGGCCAATACCCCGCGCGGTTGTACCAATCGCCGATGCGCCTCGCTTTGTCTCCTCAAGCTGGTCCAGGACTATATGATACGGCATGATCAGATGCGCCCGTGAGGAGATGCGGAGGTTATTGAGGGGCAGGCCGCGATGGCGCAAGCCCTGGATCTCCTCTGCTAATAGCCGGGGATCAACGACGACACCGTCGGCAATCACACAGGTGACATGCTCATGGAGAATCCCGGACGGCACAAGGTGCAGCTTATAGACCTCGTTTCCTGCGCTGACGGTATGACCCGCATTAGCGCCTCCGCCATACCGGACGACGACATCCGCTTGTTGAGCCAGGTAGTCAACGACCTTACCCTTTGCCTCATCGCCCCATTGAGCGCCTACGACGACCGTATTCGGCATGACGAGCCTCCCCGAAAGCGACGAAGGATAGCCCGCGGCTATCCTTTGCTCGCATCGGCCTATTCACTTGATGGATTATGTCCTTTCCGTAGGAGCGCTGTCAACGACCGCTTGAGCCACGGGTAGAATCGTGACCATGAGCGTGCTTGTCGCCCAGGATCTCCATAAAGCCTTTGGCGCGAACGATGTGATTCAGGGCGTCAACGTTCGGGTCGGCTGGGGACAGCGGATCGGTTTGGTCGGCCAGAACGGAACGGGAAAGACCACACTGCTCCGATTGCTTGCGGGCGATCTCTCGCCCGACCGAGGCAAAGTCACGCTTGCGCGCGGAACCCGTGTCGGCTGGCTCCGACAGGATCCTGTGGAGAGCGGCGATCGTACGATATTCGGCGAAGCGGAAGCGGCTCTCGCGGTGACAATCCAGATGGAAGCGCGGCTTCGCGCATATGAGACCATCGTCGCTGAAGCCAGGGATAAAGACCTCGACGCTGTTCTCGAAGAGTATGGCGCCTTACGGGAGCGGTACGAGGCGATGGGTGGCTACGACGCCACGCGCGATATTCCGCGGGTGCTGCTGTCCATGGGTTTTCGCGAAACGGACTTTGCCAGGCCTGTGATGCTGCTGTCCGGAGGAGAGAAGACCCGACTGGCGCTGGCTCGTATGCTCCTTGCGGGTACCGAAATCCTGCTCCTGGATGAGCCGACCAACCATCTCGATCTTCAAGCAACGGAATGGCTGGAGCAGTATCTGCAGTCGTTCGGCGGCGCCGTTATTGTAGTCTCGCATGACCGACGCTTCCTCGATACCGTGGTGACCGGGATCGCTGAGCTCGACCGCGGCCGATTGGAGACCTACCGGGGCTCATTCAGCGCTTACTGGGAGGCGCGGCAGACGAGGATCTCCCAGGCCGACAGCGACAGCCGCCAGAGGGCAGACGAGATCCGAAGGTTGGAGGAGTTCTGGCGACGGAACAAAGCCGGTCAGGCGCGTAATCAGGCCTGGTCGAAGTACAAAACCGCTCAGCGCTTGCGTGAACAAACGAGCGATGCGCCGTCCCGTATGGCCACGATCCACGCTTCCTTCAGCGAAACGTCGCGAAGCGGGGACGAAGTGATCAGGATCGACCGTCTGTCTCTTACAGTCGAGCATCGTACCCTACTCAGCGACTTCTCCCTTCTGATTACGAGAGGCATGCGGATCGGCATCATCGGACCGAATGGATCGGGTAAGTCGACGTTCTTGAAGACGGCGCTCGGACGGCGTGCGCCGGATGCGGGCATGATTCGGATTGGATCGGGAGTACGGATCGGCTATTTCGATCAACAAGGCCAAACGCTGGACGACGCCCTGAATCTTATTGAAACGCTCCAAACCGTCCGTGAGATCTCAGAGACAGAGGCGAGAAACTACCTGGCCCGATTTCTGTTCACCGGTGATGATCCGTATCGAACCACTGCCCAACTATCAGGCGGAGAGAGAAATCGATTGGTTCTCGCCCAGGTCATACTCGCGGCGCCCAATCTCCTATTGCTCGATGAACCCACCAACCATCTGGATATCGCGGCCAGAGAGGCGCTGGTCCATGCGCTCCAGGCCTACACAGGCACGTTGATCGTGGCGTCCCACGATAGGCATCTGCTGGATCAGACGACCCTCATGACACTCGAAATCGCCGATGGCAACGCCACCCTCTTTGACGGCAGTTACAGCGACTACCGTCAAAAACGTAAGACGATCACGCCGCCTGTTCGACGTGCGGAAGAAGTTGCCACCGCTTCCGACCATACACCGCGCAACTCGTTTGAGCTATCCAGAGCGAGGCGGAAAGCTCAACGGGCCGTACAGGATTGCGAGGCCAGGGTGGCGGAAATCGAAGATTTCATTCGCCGTATTGAAGAGTGTCTATCGAATCCCACGCCGGCAGACGATATCGTCAAGCTTGCCTATGAGCACGGCGAAGCCCAGAAGGAGCTGGCAAGGGCGATGACGGACTGGGAAGGTGCGATGACCACCGCACAACGGCTGGGATTGGATACTTGACAGGAGCCCTGATCGCCTACCTCTTGACATCCGCGTCTGTTCGTACGATAATGACAGCAGACTAGGAAAGGGGGTGGTGACTAAGGATGGATGATAGTCAACGGAGGTGCGGCGAGGGCTAACGCTGTTTTAGCCTTCGGGTCATGAACGGCGACCCCTTGCCGTTCCTCAAGAAGACCGGGCAGCGGGCAACCGCTGCCCGGATTCCTTAGCAGGCTTCGCTGTCGCTGATTATCGAGCGTTGAACTTCATTAAGTGCGAGACCGATACGGCGTATTCGCCATCATCCGAGGCCACGACGAGCCAGTAGTAGACCTTGCCCGGTTGGAGGTATGGGCCGTTATACCGAAGTGACGTCTGGGGGGCGGCAACCCGACTGTCGCCCGGATTGCCCAGGTCGTACGGCCAGATCGGCGCAGCTCCCGCTGGATCATCGGAGTTTTGCAGATCTGGGAAACGATCCCATACGATCACCTGATAGTGCTTGGCGCCGGTCACACCCGTCCACATAAATCGGGGATCACCGACCACTAGATCATCACGCCCCGGAGCTGTAGCCTGGATCGGACCGAGAGGCTGGGCCCAGACGACCTCGCTCGCAGGTCCCAGAGACCCGTTTACGGGAAACGTTATCGTGTCCAGGCTATGTATCGTGTAGTAATAGACTACATCCGGCGTTAGCGTCGGATCCATATCGAAAAAGGAGGCTGCGAGAGGATCCCGGAGGACGGCTGTGGTAAAGGACGGCGGATTGCTCGTCCCCCGCTTGATCGCGTAACCGAGAAGGTCCTCCCATTCGCGGTAATCCCAGAATAGATCGACCTCGATCAAGGAGCCCACTGGCGTGGCCCGTGATCCGTGAGTCGGCGCGATCTTGCTCCGCGTTGGCGCCGCGGGGAGCCCTCGCCGTTTTCGGTACTGGCGTTTCAGCCATTCCAGATATCCATGATCGTTGCCAGGGCTCCGTGTGATGGTGTCCGTAATGGTCCAGGCCTGCGCGGCAGGATCCTCTGGGGCAGGTATCGGCCCCGAGGCTGAGCCATGGGTGAGAGCGAAGGTAAGATCCCGAACATCGTTAGCCGCAAGGTGCACCGTCCTCGTGTCGTTCAAATATCCCGCCAGAGAGCAGGTGACTGTATAGGTCACACCCGGCGTCAGGCGGCGAGCCTCATAGGCTCCGTCGGAGCCCGATACTGCAAGTGTTGAACCCCACGGGCCGCCGATAAACACTTTGGCGCCCTCAAGACCGAAGCCTCCAGGTCCGACGACGTAACCTCGAAGCCTCGCCTGGTACCGAGCGTCCGAGACAACGATATTCACACTCCGGTTCTTTTCACCACCGGCGATATCGACCATCGTCTCTCCATTCCAGGTACGACCCTGTATGGAAATGGATGCGGACACCATCCGATTACCCTGGGGTAGGCCCGTCAACGTAAACGAACCATTCGTCATCGAGGTTGTCGACTGTGTCGATGTGGTTACCCGGGCTCCTGCGACGGGCTTGCCGTCCACATCGGTGACCAAACCCGCGAGATCCGTCCCAGGTACGGAGCCGCCGCCGCAACCGGTTAATATGGCTCCGACGACCGCGCCCAGGATCGCCGCATATCGCCGGCCGTTACGTATTACATCGCTCATAAGATGGCCCTTTCCGAGGCGACGATTGACGGCTCTCAACCGCCACCGGGTAGTGACTATATGATACGTCACGATCGTCCTTGTGTGACGCGTGCTACAATCGACAAGCAGTATCTCATGGACATGGAGGCCCCCTTGGCCACGCTCAAGATCGGCATTATCGGGTGCGGCAACATCAGCGGCATCTATTGCGAAAACCTGGCGCGTTATAGCGGGGTACAGTTGCTTGCATGCTCCGATCTAGATATGGACCGCGCTCGCGCTCTGAGGGAACGCTACGGATTCCCGATGGCCTTGTCGGTCGATGAGCTTCTTTCGCGCCCGGACATCGACCTCGTTATCAATCTAACGGTGCCCAAGGCCCACAGCGCAATCTCAGCGAACGCCGTCCAGTCGGGTAAGCATGTCTACTCGGAGAAGCCCCTTGCCGTAGATGTCAACGCCGCTGCTGCCGTTCTCCAACAAGCGCGTGATCGAGAGCTCCGAATCGGATGCGCGCCGGACACGTTCCTCGGGGGAAGCCACCAAACCTGTCGAAGGTTGATCGACCGTGGCGATATCGGAGAGCCAGTCGGCGCCACGGCCTTTATGCTCTGCCATGGCCACGAGAGCTGGCATCCCAATCCGGCGTTCTATTACGAAGCTGGCGGCGGTCCCATGATGGACATGGGCCCCTACTATCTCACGGCGCTGGTGAACCTATATGGGCCGATCAAGCGAGTAACGGGCATATCCCGCGCAACCTTTCCGAGCCGAACCATCACCAGCAACCCTCTGGCAGGGCAGCGTATTGCCGTAGAGACGCCGACACACATATGCTCTGTACTGGATTTCCAATCCGGTGCAATCGCCTCCGTGGTAATGAGCTTCGATGTTTGGCATACAACGTTACCGAGGATCGAAGTCTACGGGTCGGAGGGTACACTGCTGGTCCCGGATCCTAACGGCTTCGGCGGCGAGGTCCGGATCCGGTCTATACGGGACTCGGAATGGCGAGTAGTTGCGCCGATCGCCGACTTTCTCGGAAACGCCCGCGGTCTGGGCGTCGCGGAGATGGCGGAAGCGATCCAAGCGAACCGCCCTCATCGTGCATCTGGCCAGCTCGCAGGGCATGTCCTGGACGCGATGGCAGGCGCCGATATCTCCTCCGAGACGGGTATGCACCATGCGATCACCTGTACGGCCGATCGCCCTGCTCCTCTGCCTCCGACATACCGAATCGGGTCCGATGGCACATGGCTCCTCACCGAAGAAATGTAATCCAACGACCGTCTTCACTCATGGTTACCTCGGCAAGCAGCTCATCCGGCGCTCCCGAACCCGGCGTCGCCGACAGCGCGATTTGAATGTGCCGAAATCCGTATCCACCGGGTTGCTCGGCAAGCGCTTCTTCAATCAATCGATTAAGCTCGGGCGATGTTGGACGCGTGTCTATCAGGATCTCCAGGGTGTCGAGACGATCGCCTACGCGAAAACGCGCGGTCGAGTCCGTATAGCGCGCCCGCAACCGGGCGAACAACGGTGTTCGGGCCTCCTGATACCGATCCCGTTCTTTCTCCTCCTCTGACAACGGAGGGGGAAGCGCCCGGCCGGCGTTGCTCCGTGGACGAGCGGGTGACTTGCCACCGGTTGATTGGAGCTCAGGCCGGGATGAAGTAGTCCCCGCCCGCTGGACCAATAAGTACGCTAGCCCAACGGCGATCGCGATGCCGAGGAGGATACCGAGGGCTCGCATCGGATCAACCCTCTTGTGCCATCTCCCACAGGCGTCGAACGTTTTCGACATGCATGGCGTCGGCTTCCGGCGTTTCGACGATCATAGGCACGGCCGCCAACGCAGGATCTCGCACCAATCGTCGAAAGGGTTCGAGACCAATGGAACCTTGTCCGATATGCTCGTGGCGATCGACGCGACTTCCGAGCGGCTTCTTGGCGTCATTGCAATGGATTATCTTGAGCTGTTGCAGGCCGATGGCGTCATCAAATCGCGCCCACATGTCGCGGTAGCCGTCTTCGGTCGTAAGATCATAGCCGGCGACGAACACATGGCAGGTATCGAGACACACTCCGAGCCTTGGGTGTGGGCCCACGTTCCGCATCACATCCCCAATCTGTTCGAACCTATAGCCGAGACCGGTACCCTGCCCTGCAGTGGTCTCCAGCGCGATACCCGCGGAAAGCTGGTCCGTCTCCACGAGGAGATGAGCAATCGATTCGCTGAGGCGTAGCAGGCCCGCCTCCTCGCCCGTATTCAAGTGGGCGCCCATGTGTGTCACAACCCATGGAATACGCAGAGCATCGGCGCGCTCCAGTTCGCGGCGAAACGCGCTGATCGACGTCTGTAGAATACGATCATCCGGTGCGGCGAGATTGATCAGATACGAATCATGGGCGCAGGTGAACGGGATGCCTGTCTCGTCGACTGCGGCGCGGAACGCAGCGATCTCTTCATCAGCGAGCGGAGGATGGCGCCACTGCTTCGGGTTTGCCGTGAAGAGCTGCACCGCGGTGCAGCCGATTGCGGCGCCGCCAGCGATCGCTGTGCTAAGACCGCCTGCGGTCGGCATATGCGCGCCGATCATGCGGCTAGCCATTGGTGCGCGTTTTCGAAGGGCCAGATTTCGTCTGACGTCGGACGGTGTCACCTTCCGTCGGGCTTCGTCCGTCGACGACGCGAGCTTTGGACCGATCCGACCTCACTTCTGTAACCTCCAGCAATCCGATTACGCTCTCCTCAGTCCATACCGGAGCGCCTGCAGCATCTCGAATGGCGTCGATGGAGAGGAGTTCGATCCTGTCACCCGGGCGGACCCCATCGTTCCGCCCCAGTCCAAGCACCACGTCGCCGTTCTCCGCAACAGCCAGGACTCGGGCGCCGGGCACAGTCTGAACGTCCAGTAGGCGACCCAGTACGACATCCACCGCTTTGCGGGCTGCCCGCCCGAGAAGACTCTCGGACCATTCTTTGCTGTTGATGTCGACGCCGCCCAGCGAGATCGAGCCTCCCACCCATGAACCGCCGACCAGAGTGCCGCCATGGTTGACGATTTTCCCTTCACCGGTCGCGGTGGTCAACACTTCGCCAGTCCGCACATCGATGATCCTGGCGTCTAGGACAACGCGTCCCGTCGTCGTACGGAGTTGCAGACCCGCAAATGGGCCGAGCCCGAATAATCCGCCGTGGCGGGACTCCCGTACACCGAACTCCGTCGCGCGGGCGCCCAGGATAAACTGCGCCCCCAGAACTTTGCCCGCCTCGCTAGCCGTCTCGGGATCGATGACGCCGTCTCGAACGAGATCGTGTTCGCGCACGATGTGATTCAACTCGAGCCGTTCGAGGACTCGCCAGCCATTCCGTCTCAACACAGTGGTCAACATATCGGCCACAACACCATCCACCTGCGCCCCGCCTCTGGAATCCATGGCAACGACAGCAATCCGCGTGCCGGGTGGTAGTGAAATGGGCCTCGGCTTCTCGCCTGCTTGCAGTTGCGTCGGAATGAACAGTGCAAGCGCTGCGACGGGCCAGAACCGATATCGATGTTCAGGCTTCATCCCAGCCTCCTTTCGGGCGTTACCATGCCCTATGGAGTGATTCTACATGCTCTACGACGCAGGATCAAGTTCCTCGGTATTCAAGGTGAGTGCGCTGATTCGTGCCGCCACCAGTCCAGCGATCGAGCGAAACGCGAGCGCCTGCGCGGACTCGGGTTCCGCAAGGATAGCGGGCTCGCCCCTGTCTCCTCCGGCGGTGATCATGGGATCGATGGGGATTTCCCCGAGGAATGGAACCTCCAATCGTTCTGCAGCGCGGCGACCGCCCCCTTCACCGAACAGATAGGAGACCACGCCGCAGGACGGACAGACGAAACCGCTCATGTTCTCTACGACGCCCAGGATCGGAAGCGGTCTGCCGAGACTCGATTCCAGTGTCCGGAACATCAGAATGGATTTATTCGCGATCTGCTGAGCAACCTCCTGAGGCGTCATCACGACGACGACACCTGTGATCGGGATCATCTGTGCGAGGGACATCGGCGCGTCGCCGGTTCCAGGAGGCAGGTCGACGATCAGGTAGTCCAGTTCGCCCCATGTAACATCCTCGAAAAACTGCTGGAGAGCCTTGCCGATCATCGGGCCGCGCCAGATCACGGCTCGATCGGCCTCGAGGAATAATCCCATGGACATAAACCGAACCCCGTGCCTGTTCAAAGGAACGATATGCTCATCGACAATCTCCGGCTCGCCATCTGCGCCCATAAGGAGAGGGACCGTGGGGCCGTAAATATCGGCGTCGAGCAGGCCGACTGCGGCTCCGGTCTGAGCTAACGCGACGGCCAGGTTTACCGCCACGGTTGACTTACCCACGCCGCCTTTTCCGCTTGCAACGGCAACGACGTGTTTGATCCCGGGAGCGAGGGAGCCCTGGGGGCCCGTTACTCGTACCCGAGCCGTCATTTCGATTTCAACCGTGGCGATTCCGGGAACTCCGAGAGCGGCCTCTTCGGCCTGTAGCTTGAGCGCGTCGCGAACCGGACACGCAGGGGTCGTCAACTCAATCGTTAATCGTGCATGCCCATTGTCAACGTTGATCTCTTTGACAAAGCCGAGGGTGACGATATCTCGATGCAGATCTGGATCGATTACAACACGCAAGGCCTCTCGGACTTGTTCGACAATGGATGGTGTTTCGTTCATATTGCTCCTCGCAAACGTGACCCCGGCTCCATCGGCTATACCGTTACAGCGGCTCGATCCTCGCAGCCCAGGCCAGGCCGTTCCGACAAATAGCGCTCGGTTCCGGATTCTGCAGCGTGGCGAGGGTGTGGCCAAGCGAGATATAGAACACCCGCCCCTGACCGTGGAGGCGTACCCACACGACCGGCATGTCAAAGGAACCGTTGGTGACGTGCGGTCCTCCCGCAACCGGCATCGGCGTCACGGCCAGTACGGTGTTCGAAGGATCCACGTGCAAATAATAGTGTTCCGAGGTAACGGTGAAATCGGGAACGCCCGCAGTCACCGGGTGATCAGGACGGATTATGCGCACATCATACGTCACGCCGTCGTTACCCGGATGAGCAACCCACTGCCCACCGGTCATGAACTGGTAGTCCGGACAATCTCGGAAGGCGTCGCACATCCCGCCATGGCAGCCTCCAAGCCCGACGCCCCGTTGGACCGCCTCGTCCAGACTCGCGATCTCATCCGGGTGAATCGTCCCCATCGTCCAGACAGGGACGATGAGGCTCTGCTCGAACAGCAGGTCACGGTGTCGCAGGACCTCCAGCGAGTTCTCGAGCCGAACCTCCAAGCCCATGTCCTCCAACAGTGAACCGAACCACCGTGCGATCGGTTCCGGCTCGTGACCTTCCCATCCGCCCCAGACAATCAGCGCCCTTTTCAACGCCTATTCCTCCCTATCACAGAGATCGCAGGCCGCAAGTACGGCGTCCCATCGTGTCCCGTCCATCGGGTGGCGAGATAACGGGCGAAAGCCGAGGCGCCAGTAGAGTCGCACGGCTTCAGTTCGTGCGTCATCGGTCTCCAGTACGACGGAACGGCAGCCAAGTTCCTGAAATCGGCGAAGGACGGCCGCACAGAGCGCCCGGGCCACGCCGCGACCCCGATACCCGCCCGCCGTCGCCACCCAGTGTACATAGCCGGCTCCGGGGATAAGGTGAGTCCCGAGACGGGCCGAAGCAGTGCCAACGATCTTAACGTCCGCCTCTGCAACGAAAACCGTGTCGACATCGCAGCGCCGCGTTAACTCGCGAGCGACCCTATCCACAGACCATGCGTCGTTGAACGCGTCCGTGAGAACGCCCGCGATACCAGGCTCATCATCGGTTGTAGCCGGGCGGACGAGGAAATCACACGAAACGTAAGGATCTAGCGGGGCAATATCGAGTTCACGGCACATCAGCAACTGCGGCAATCGCTCATCCATGGCGGGCGCTATCAAAGTCACTTGTGGACAGCGTTTCGGTGTCGATAACACGCTGGAGAACGCCTTCCCGGCGGATGAACGATCCCGATGGAAGATCAACGACGGCGATCATCCCGGGTGAGAGCGAAACGTTCTGGGTATCGGTCAAGTGCCGGACGATGTGCGTAACCGTCGGATTATGTCCAACGATCATCAACTCGGTTACCCCCGCGTGCACACCCACCACATCCTCGAGCATCGCCAGCGTGTACGATCCCGCCAGAAGGTCGCATACGACCACGCCGCACGGGGGGTGGAGCGCCTCGGCCATCAACTCCGCCGTCCGCCTCGCCCGCTCGAATGGACTGCTGAGGATCACCTCGGGTGCATATCCCTGATCTGCAAGGATCCGCCCTGTAACGGCGAGTCGAGTGACGGTTGTATCGGTAAGCCGCCGATCCGCGTCTCGTCCCGACGGTGCGCGATCTTCCGCCGCGCCATGCCGCATCAACAGGAGGCGCATCATGGTCGACAACAGTCCGGGAGAACGTCAGGCGAGTTCGAGTACTTCACGCTGGGCTTTTATCAGGTGCTGTATGCCATGATGGGCGAGATCCAGGAGCCGGTTCAGCGTTGAGCGATCGAACGGTATACCTTCCGCCGTTCCCTGGACTTCGATATATCGCCCCTTGTCTGTTGCGACGATGTTCATATCAACGGACGCCTGACGGTCCTCCTCATAACACAGGTCGAGGACCTCTGCGCCCTGGACGACCCCGACACTCACGGCCGCGACCATGCCCTCGACCGGAGATTTCTGGATCCAGCGTTGTGCTGTCATCCAGCGTACTGCATCCACCAACGCCACATAGGCGCCGGTGATTGCCGCAGTACGGGTGCCTCCATCCGCGGACAGCACGTCGCAATCGATCGTGATTGATCGCTCTCCCAACCCATTCAAGTCGACGATCGCGCGTAAACTCCGGCCGATCAGCCTCTGTATCTCCATGGTGCGCCCGCCCGGCCCGCGTGTCTCACGCGGTGAACGCTCTGAAGTCGAGCGTGGCAACATGGAGTATTCGGCGGTGACCCACCCCTGACCGCTGCCTTTCAGAAACGGAGGGACGCGTTCCTCCACCGAGGCGGTGCAGATCACCTTCGTATTGCCAATCGTGATGAGACAGGACCCCTCGGCTTGCGGGAGATAGTTTCGCTGCAGCAAGACCTCCCGTAACTGATCTTGCGTCCTGCCGTCCAATCTACGCATCCTGTTCCATAGTCCTCCGCAATCATCGGATGATCGACGCATGCCCCGATCGCCGGGAGAAGGATACCCGCCCTCTCCAGGGAGTAGACGCGCATCGGACGATGTCCCTCAGCGCAGTCAAGCGTTATTTACGATGGGCCGTCGGGCGGAAGCGCCGCAAGGCGCGCGAGCAAACGAGCCAGGCGTTCCTCGTGTTCCTGCAGGCGTGCGCGCTCCTTGTCGACCACCGCCGACGGCGCGCGCGAGACGAACGCCTCGTTGTCCAGACGGCCGCGGCACCGATCGACATCGCTCCGCGCCTCCGCGATTTCCTTATCCAGCCGCCGGCGTTCATCGTTGAGATCCAGGCCGGTGTCAACGCGGACAAACACTTCGACGGTATCCGCCAGCTGCCCTGCCCAGAGGCGCGTTTCATTGGGCGGCATAACATGAACGGTCAACTCGCCAACTCGGCCAAGTAATCGTACGGTGTCCTGGTTTTCGGCTATCAACGCCCGGGACCGATCCGCAGCGGGAACGAGCCAGACATCGGAACGCGCTGCTGGAGGAATCTTGAGCTCGGATCGGGTATTCCGGATCGCGCGCACCACCTCGATCAAGAGGTCCATATCGGTTTCGGCGGCGTCATCGAAGCGACGGACATCAGCGCGCGGGAAATCCGCCTGTGCCAGATAAGGCGAGCCCGACACACGGGCTTCAGAATGGTGCAGCGCCTGCCATAGCTCCTCCGTCACATGGGGAACGATGGGATGGAGGAGCCGCAATACCTGGTCCATCACGTACACCAGTGTCCGTACAGCGGCATCCTGATCCGGGCCTGGCTGACGCATGCGCCCCTTCGCAGCCTCCACGTACCAGTCGCAGAAGTCGTCCCATACGAACCCATGGAGAGCGCGCACCGCATCATCGAGATCGAATGAGCGAAAGCCCTCTTCGACGGCTCGGATCGTCCGGTGCAGTCGCGATACGATCCATCGATCCGGTAGCGCGGATAATGCAGCAGCATCCTCGCACTCGGTCATGATATCCGCCTGTGATCGCTGCGCCAGGACGAAACGCCCGACGTTCCAGAGCTTATTCGCGAAGGCGCCCGCGAGCTTCACCCTTTCCTCTGAGAACCGAATATCCTGATTCTTGCCCGCATGCTGCAACAGGGAAAGCCGCAGCGCGTCGGCGCCGTACTTGTCGATCATCTCCAGTGGATCGACTCCATTGCCCTTACTCTTGGACATCCGTTCTCCGCGAGCATCGAGTACGGTTGCGTGAATGTACACATCACGGAACGGAACATCACCCATGAAGTCCATACCGGTCATGATCATTCGTGCCACCCAGAGGTAGAGGATCTCCTGCGCCGTAGACAGCACGTTAGTTGGATACCAGAAGGCGAGGTCATCAGTAGTTTTCGGCCAGCCAAGAGTGGCGTGTGGCCACAGAGCGGAAGAGAACCATGTATCGAGAACATCCTCATCCTGCCGGAGCGAGTCGGCCGTGACCCCCAGGCGGCTTGCCGCGTCTTCCACTGATCGCCCGGCCGAATAGCGCCCATCCTCCGCCCACCAGATCGGTATTCTGTGTCCCCACCACAGCTGCCGCGAGATGCACCAATCGCGGATATTGGTCATCCAATCCAGATAAACACGGGTGTAGCGCTCCGGATGGATTCGGATCCGGCCTTCTTCTACGACCCTGATCGCAATCTGGGCGAGCTCCTCCTGTCGCGCAAACCATTGTTCGGAGAGCAAGGGTTCCAGCACGGTGCGACAACGATCACAGAGTGGGGTCTTGACGACGTATGGCTCGTCACGCTCCAACAAGCCCAGATGCTGTAGGTCCTCGAGCACTCGAGATCGACAGTCGTATCGATCCAGGCCTGCGTACCGGTCACCTGCTTCTTCGGTCATACGCGCATCATCACCGATCACTTTGAGCTGCGGCAACTGGTGTCTGATGCCGATCTCAAAATCGTCTAGATCGTGGGCGGGCGTGACTTTCACCGCTCCCGTGCCGAAATCCATCCGAGCGTGCGAGTCAGGGATAATGGGTATCGTTCTGTCCGTTAGCGGCAGGCTAACCAATCGTCCGTGCAGTCCGGAGTATCGTCCATCGTCCGGATGCACCACGACAGCGGTATCTCCGAGCATGGTTTCAGGCCGGGTCGTAGCGATCGTGACCCAACCCGAGCCGTCCTCCAGCGGATAGCGGATGTGAAAAAGCGTCCCCTGCCGCTCTTCAGTATTCACCTCGATATCCGAAATCGCAGAGGAACAACGGGGACACCAGTTGACGACTCGGATCCCTCTGTAGATGAGCCCTCGATCCCACCATCGAAGGAACTCCTCATAGACCGAGTCCACATACGAACGGTCCAGAGTAAACCTGGTGCGGGACCAATCATAGGAGCAGCCAAGGCGCTGGAACTGGGTGTATATCCGGTCACCGTACTCACGACGCCACTCCCAGCAGCGTTCCACAAAGCGGTCACGGCCAAGATCGTGCCGCGTCAGGCCTTCCTTGGCGATCTCCCGTTCAACAACGGCTTGCGTCGCGATGCCCGCGTGGTCGGTGCCGGGCAGGCACAGCACATTGTCGCCCATCATCCGCCGCCATCGTATGAGACAATCGATGATCGAGTTATTGAGGGCATGGCCGATGTGAAGGCTGCCGGTCACGTTTGGCGGCGGAATCGTGATGCAATAGGGCGTCCCGGCTCCGGGTAAAGCGTCGAACACGCCCGCCTGTCGCCAAGCCTCATATCGCCGTGTTTCTACGGTGCTCGGATCGTATGCTTTTGCCAGTTCCATAAGTACGAGTGCCTCCAACCTCCTAACAAACGCCCTCCATAACAAAACACAAAAAGCCCGCGTCCTCATTACGAAGGACGCAGGCCTGGCCGCGCGGTACCACCTTCATTCCCGTCCATTCCAAGACGGGCGCTCATCACGCTGTAACGGGCGGTACCCGATCCTGTTGCCTCGCATTGAAGGAGTTCGCAGGATGACTCCGGGGCGACGTTCCCCCGCTGGTAGCCAGGCGGCTCACACCATCCCGCCCTCGCTGAGGCTCGAGTCGAGGTACTCCTCCCCATCAACGTCTCATTATGCGATTTCCTGGAGTATACCGTTGCGACTAATCGGCGTCAAGGTCCTGAAGTCGCGATCGGGCGCCGTGCTATAATGCCGCCACGGAGATAACATAACGTGATCATCATTTTGAACCGCGACGTCACCGATACCCAGATCGATGAGGTACGGGCGTTTCTCGAAGCGAGAGGCCTCGGGATCCATCTCTCCCGCGGCGTGGAGACGACGATCCTTGGAGCCATCGGGGCGCTCGACGACCAGAAGGCCGAACTCGAGGGTCAACTGGCTGCGCTTACGTACGTTGATCGCGTGGTACCCATCTCAAAACCCTATAAGGTGGTGGCGCGTCAGTTTCGCCCTCAGGGTACGACGATTCGCGTCCGGGATGTCGAGATTGGCGGCTCGCGGATCTGCGTTATGGCGGGTCCGTGTACGATCGAATCGGAAGAGATGATGATCGCCACTGCGACCCATGTACGGGAAGCGGGCGCGCACGTTCTGCGTGGCGGAGCCTTCAAGCCGTCTACGTCGCCGTACAGCTTTCATGGCATGGGTGAGGACGGTTTGAAGCTGCTTGCCGCCGCGCGCGACGCCACGGGCATGCCGATCATCACCGAAGTCATGGACCCGAGGGACGTGGAGCTGGTATGCGGCTATGCGGACATCCTGCAAGTCGGCACCCGTAATATGACCAACTTCACGCTGCTTCGGGAGATCGGAGCGGCGAGAACGCCGGTCATGCTGAAGCGGGGATGGGCAAGCACGATCGAGGAATGGCTTCAAGCCGCCGAGTACATTGCGTCGCGCGGCAACTACGATATCATCCTCTGCGAGCGTGGCATTCGCACGTTCGAGACATATACGAGAAATACGTTCGATATCAACGCAATACCCGCGCTCAAGAGCCTGTCCCATCTTCCGATCATCGCGGATCCCGCGCATGGAACCGGTCGATGGGACCTGGTCACGCCCGTTGCCTGCGGTGCGGTGGCTGCGGGCGCCGACGGCGTGATGGTCGAAGTGCATCCGACTCCCGCGTTGGCCTTGAAGGATGGCGCGCAGTCTCTAACCTTCGCCAACTTCACTGCGTTGATGGAGAGGCTCAGGGCGATCGTCCATGCCGTCGGCCGCGATTGCTAGGTGACGAGCGGGGCCGTACGGCGCCAGCCCGGTGCCGGTTTTACCCACGCCACACGTTGAACCTCCGGTATCTTGCGCACACTGGGCGGTGAGAGTCTGATGGGAGACACCTCGGACGGACAATCCATAGCGATCATCGGTCTGGGGCTGATCGGCTCCTCCATCGGCCTTGCCCTGAAGCGAGCTGCGCCTCGGACCCGTATCGTCGGCCTCGACCGATCGCCAACCTCCGCCGACACTGCCTTACGGATAGGCGCTGTCGACCGTGTCACTGAGCACGGTTCCGAAGCCGTTCAATGTTCGGATGTTATCATCATCGCCACGCCCATCGATACGGTGGTCGATGTCGCGAGCGCCATCATCCCGTATGTAAGGGATGATGCTGCGGTAACTGATGTCGGCGGCACCAAAGAACGGATCGTTCGGGAATGTGAACCCCTGCTCGGCGGGCGCTTCGTCGGCGGTCATCCTATGGCGGGTTCAGAGCGATCCGGCCCCTCGGCTGCACGGCCGGACATGTTCCGACATGCGCCGTGGGTGCTAACCCCGACACCGGCAACGCAGGCGTGGGCGTTGGATCGGATTACGGGCCTCGTCGCCACGTTGGGCGCCCAACCGTCGTACATCTCGCCAGCCCAGCACGACCGGCTTCAGGCGCGGCTGAGCGCTCTGCCGCATCTCCTTGCGTTTGTCCTGGCCGCGGTCGGTCAACAGCTCGATACAAACGCCGCTGCCCATTCTGGCGGCAGTTTCCGGGACGCGACCCGAGTCGCTAGAAGCAGCCCCGATGTCTGGGCTGCTATCCTTGCCGACAATGGCTCGAACGTCGTCGATGCGCTCATCGAGACTGAGGCGCGACTTCGTTCCATACGCGAAGCCCTGAACGCAAGGAACATCGATCACGTGGCAGAGTTGTTGCGCGAAGGCCATACACCGTCGTGAGCCGTTCGGTCCAACTGCCGGATCCTTATCCGGTCGCGTTAGCTCCCGGGCCGGTTCAGGGTGCGCCCAATCTGCCGGGCAGCAAGTCGATTACCAACCGTGCCCTGATCATCGCCGCGTTGGCGGATGGAGTCTCCACCCTGCGTAATGCGCTGTTCTGCGACGACACCGAGGTCATGATCGGGGCTCTTCGCGCTCTTGGCATCGGCCTAACCACCGACCCGAGCTCGCAGACGATCGTGATCCATGGTTGTGCCGGCGAGATACCGGTTTCCCGCGCCGATCTGTTCGTCGGCAACTCCGGGACTACGGCTCGCTTTCTTACCGCGGCTCTTGCCCTTGGCCATGGCCAGTACCACCTCGATGGTACAGAGCGAATGAGGCAGCGTCCGATCGGTCCTCTGCTGGACACGCTTCGTGAGCTGGGGGTGGAGATCCGTTCCGAACGAGGGAATGGATATCCTCCCGTGCTCCTGAGCGCCAACGGGCTCCACGGCGGCGAGACTAGCATTCGGGCCGATGTGAGCAGTCAGTTCTTGAGTGGCCTTCTACTGGCCGCGCCCTACGCGCAAAGTCCCTTGCGACTGCACACTGCAGGCTCGGTCAGTTCGGAACCGTATATCCGAATGACCGAAGCAATGCAGCGCGCATGGGGGATTCATATTTCCTGTCATGAGACACCGGACGGATATACGTTCGATATTGCTGCTCCACAGAAGTACCGGGCTCGAGAGTACTTCGTGGAGCCTGACGCCTCCGCGAGCTCGTACTTCATGGCAGCAGCAGTCGTAACCGGCGGGCGTGTTCGGATCAATGGCCTTGGCGCACAGAGCCTCCAGGGCGATGCCGCATTCGCAGCTGTTCTACAGCAATGCGGCGGCAAAGTTACGTGGGAGGAGGACGCAGTGATCGTAGAAGGCGCCGGACCACTGCACGGTATCGATATCGATATGAACCCGATCTCCGATACGGTGTTGACGCTGGCGGCGATCGCACCTCTGTTCACCAGTCCCACGCATATCAGAAACGTGGAGCACATCCGATACAAGGAGTGCGATCGTATATCATGCCTCGTGACAGAGCTCCGGCGTCTGGAAGTTGTAGTGGAGGAGCACACCGACGGCCTGACGGTCTACCCAGGACCGGTGACGGGCGCGGCTGTCGACACGTACGATGATCACCGGATGGCGATGAGTTTTTCCATCCTTGGCCTTCGTGTTCCCAATCTCGCCATCCGTAATCCGAGTTGCGTCAACAAGACATTCCCGACGTTCTTTCAGGAGCTCAGCCGGATGTGCGGAGTATCTGGCTCACAATCCGTGGTACGAGAATAGCCGACTGCGAACTTCCTCGATCATCTGTCGAGCGTATCCACGGGCATAGTCACGATCGCGCATGGCAATCTCCGGCTCCTCAGTATCTCGCAGCGTGGGAATCTTCGCGTGATGCTCGAACGCCGTTGGCGTTTCGTCCGCCAGCTGCACACCGAAGATGCTCCCGTAGGCCAGAGCCCACATCCTCGGTACCGTCGTAGCGTTATAACCGCCGCCTCCAAGAGCCACCACCGGCACGCCTAGACTCATCACATCGTCGATCGCCTTGAGCCAGCCCTGGGCGGTAAGGCACAGGCGCGCTAGAGGATCGAGGTAGTGGGGATCGGTTCCACACTCCAGGCAGATCGCCTCCGGTCGAAAGGCGCGCAGGATCGGCATGGCGCCTGAAGACCACGCGTAGTACCAGGCCTCGTCATCGGTGTACGGCCAAAGAGGAAGGTTAACGCTGTACCCAGCGCCGCACCCTTCACCGATCTCTTTCACGAAACCGGTGCCGGGAAACAGCGTCTGACCGCTTTCGTGGATCGATATCGTAAGCACCGATGGATCGGAATAGTACGCTTCTTGTACACCGTCGCCGTGATGGACATCGATATCAATATAGGCGACGCGGTCGAAGCGTTCGCGGAGCCTGTTGATTGCCACAACACAATC